>MDTB01089204.1_pt1 | contig 10782 bp, 6 predicted proteins | sample 811161 | NCBI WGS metagenome assembly MDTB01 (sample SAMN05326650, study PRJNA326480) | marine metagenome | isolation source: seawater | place: Mediterranean Sea | collected 2009 | reverse complement strand
GTTGGCTATATTCTAGCGGAGAGATTTCGATTTCATCGGCTAATTTAAAAAGAGGCCCAACTTCCAATCCAGAAATAGACCGCAGACCTTCCTGATTAACAGCAAACTGTGCCTCTAGTGCTAATTGTTCCGCTTGCGCTGCGGCAAGACTAGCACGGACCTGATAGAGGTCTGTGATTTGTGTAAGTTGTCGATCGTATAAACTCTGCACTTGATTAAGCTGGGTGGTCAAGGCGTCTATTTCTGAGGTAAGTGATTCAAGTGCATCTTCAGCTTGCAAGACAGCAAAGTATCGGCTGGCAACATCGGCGAGGAGAATTGCCAACTGATAAAAGTATTCTTCCTCGGATTGATCTTCTTGTAGGCTTGCCTGTGTGCGGGCTGAGAACTGCTGCCAATTAAATAAAGTTTGCGTCAGGCTTAAAAAGTATCTCTCTCCGTCGAAAGTCTGAAGACTATTGAATCTGTCAAGACGATTGTCAGAAAGGTTCGCACCCGCGCTTAGTTGAGTGAGTAACTGTCCGTTTGCCGCTTTTCTTCTTGCCGAACTTATATTCAGGCTCTCCTCCGCAATGCGAAGCTCTGGGCTAAAATTTATTGCTGCCGAAAAGAAATCTTCCAGCGTTGAACCGGGTGCAGGTGCAGCAAGGCTATTTGAAGGAGAGAAACCGAGATAGGCCAAAAGAACAATCAAAGTTCTACCAAGTTTTTGAATCATTTCTAGTCTTCCCTTAAGCCCCTCGCAATAGCATTTGAGAAAGGCTTAAACAGATATTCCATGAGTGTTCTTGCGCCTGTCGCGATGAAAACTTCAGCAGGCATCCCGGGCATTAGAGTAAGCTCGCCTAGGTCCATCAGGCTGCTCGGATCGACTTCTACTCGTGCCAAGTAGTATGACATCCCGGTAGATTCGTTAGTGAAACTGTCAGCGGAAATTGTTATCACCTTCCCAAATACCGTCGGGACCGACCCTATCCCAAATGTAGAAAATCGAATGGTCGCTTCCTGACCTACTGCCACTCGATCTATGTCATTGGGCGATAACTGAACTTCAACGATAAGGTCGTCTTCGGCGGGAACAACATCCACGATCCGCATTCCGGGCCCAATAACGCCTCCGATTGTGTGAACCTGCAACCCATTAACTATACCCGAGTCGGGCGCTCTGACAATGGTTCTAGCGACGGTATCCTCTAAAGCATTCACGCGTTCAATGCTTTCGTTTAATTCTGTTTGTACTGCTCCTAATTGAGTTACTACCTCATTTTGAAATTCCTTTTGCTGTTGAAGAATTTGTAATCGGGCCTCTCCAATTTCTACCTCTGTTGTTGCGATTGATGCTAATAATTCTGCGACCTCTCCATTCAGAGTTGCAAGATTCCTTTCCAAATCACGCAGTCTATTCTTGTCGGAAAAACCTTGGGTCAGTAGTTCGGTGACATCAGAAAGCTCTTCTCCATACGAACTTGCCAGGCGCTCTTTACTTTCTTTTAAGGCGACTAAACCAACTATTCTAGATTGCAGTTGTTCAACGCGTTGTTCTAAAACCGCGATCGAGCCATCTAGTCGAGAACGTCGTGCTTGAAATATTTCTTCCTGGGCTTTAATTTCTAAGCCAGCCTGTTCAGCTGATGATTCAAGATCGACAGGGAAATTTATTGTCGGTAGCTCGTCTCTTTCTGCTGTCAGCCTACTCTCAAGAGCCCTTCTCGCAATGTACTGGCTGCTCGCCATTTCCAACGCTGCCATGAATTGGGTGTTGTCAATTTCCAAGATTGGATCACCCTCAGATACACGCGCACCGTTCTCAACAAAAATCTCACTAATGATGCCGCCTTCTAAGTGCTGAACTATCTTGCTGTAGGACCGAACGGTTACCTCCCCCGCCCCACTTGCTGCGCCGTCGATTGGAGCAGTTGTAGCCCAGATCCCTCCGAACCCAAATAGTAGGGCGAACAGCAATATGCCAAATCTTTTATGGGTTCCTAAATTAGTATCGAAAGGTTTTATATTTGAACTTTCCATTGCTTGCCGTTTGAAAATTTTTCCGTATCAGCCAATGAGTAATTATGACTGGTTCTGAATCTGAGTTATGTTTGGACTTTTTGCACTTAATGCTTGGAGTATTTCATCTCGTTGCCCAAATCTGGCTACCATGCCATCTTTTAAAATCATCAATTTGTCAACCAGGGATAATATCGAGGTACGATGGGTAATAATAATAATAGTGCTGCCCGCATCTTTCATTTGACTCAGAGCCTTGAGCAAATGAGTTTCGCCTTGATCATCGAGGTTAGAGTTCGGTTCGTCCAAAACAATTAACTTAGGGTTCCCATATATAGCTCTTGCTAGACCTACTCTTTGTCGTTGCCCCGCAGATAATGAACCAGAGTAGGGATTAATTAAGGTGTCGTAACCTTCCGGCAATCCAAGAATCATTTCATGAACGCCTGCTTTTTGGCATGCCTCGACGATTTTTTCAGAGTCTTCCTCAGAAAAACGACAGATATTTTCAGCAATGGTGCCATCGAATAACTCTATATCCTGCGGTAAGTAGCCTAAGTAGGGTCCAAGCTTGTCTCTATCCCATTGGCTTATATCTGCCCCATCGAGCCTCACCGTACCTGCTCGTAGCGGCCAAACACCGAGGACGGCCCGCGCTAGACTTGTTTTGCCCGCCGCGCTTGGTCCTACGACGCCCAATGCTTCGCCCGCTTCTAAGCTAAAATTAACCGCCCTTACGGATGCTACTTCAGAGCCTGGCGGGGTGACTACAATTTGATTTACCGACAGGTTGCCTACTGGGATAGGCAAATCCATACGCGCCCTTTCTCTTGGGAAACCACTCAAATTCTTCTTTAATCTGCTTAGTTGGTCGGTAGCTGCAATAAACCCCTTCCAATTTGCTACTAATATATCTATCGGAGCTAGTGCGCGACCTAATAAAAGCGAGCCCGCTATCATCATCCCCGGGGAAATTTGTTGGTTCAGTGAAAGATACGCGCCTAATCCCAGGAGGAGCGATTGCGAGATCAGCCTAAAAGATTTAGTTATGGCTGACAGACGACCCGCAGCAACACTGACGAATGCTTGCTCATTCATAGCATCGTCTTGCAGAACACCATCACGCCCGCGGATATTCGCGGCCATCCCCATGCCTTGAATCACTTCCGCATTTTTCAAACTGTTTTGGAAAGAAATGTTTGCTTTCTGTGAGAGAAGGTTCGCATCTTTCAATCTTTCCCCCGTGACTTTTTGGGTTATGACTGCAAGGCAGATCATAACTAGCGCTGCGATGATTGCTGCGACACCAAAGTAGGGATGAAATATAAACATCACTCCGATATAAATGAAAACCCAAGGCGCATCCATGATGGCAAATGCCCCGCTTCCAGTTATGAACTGTCTCAAAGCAATTAAATCATGCATCGCGCCCATTGAAGCGGTCGGATTACCGCTGTATAAGGAGTTGAGGGCTGACGCCTTCGATGTAGGTTCGCGTAAATCGCTTTCCAAACGAACATTGGCCGCTACTAATAGTCTGGTTCGAACCCATTCAAATCCGCCACTAGAGAGAAGAAGGAGCATCATCAATAGAGTTAACATCGTCAATGTACTCATGCTGCCGCTTGACACAACCCTATCGTATACCTGAAGCATGTAAATGATAGGTGTAAGCATTAGTAGGTTGATTGACGCACTGAAAAGCGTGGCGTACCAAAAGTAGCTCTGCAGAGATTTTAAGCTCTTAGTCACTATGTCTTGATCGGATTTACTATCCAGCGTTCTCATAAAATAAAGTTCGGTTCTATTAAGTTTTTTGCACCCTCACTAACATGGGGGGTGAGCTGGAGATTTCAATATCGATAACTGTAAGTTATGCCTAAATCGAACTTATCACCAGAGATTGAGTTGCTTGATAAAAGCCAACCAATCCTTGTTTTCTTATGTCGGCTGAATAGGATTTTTTGCCAGCTTTGTTGCACATAACAAGCTTTCGTATAAACATCAAAGTTGCTTCGAACCCGTTGCGATTTCTCGCAAGATAATAAGATCGTGAATCATTAATCTATTTGGGCCTTTTCTGGAAACAATTTGCTGCTTCTGCAGTTGCTGAAATACTCGTGTGACGGTCTCCCTGCTCAAATTCAGCATGATTGCGAATTCCATATGGGTAGGAACCCCCGTGATTTCTTTTGACGTAAGTGGTTTTGTGTCACCTGTTTTTGTAAGCATCCAGAGTTGATTACAAACTCGTTGAGACACGCTAGGAAGGCTCAAAAGAGACCTTTGGTTTGTCATTTGTCTGATTCGTGAGGCTAGCTTCTGCCCCAATTCCAACATGATTTCTGGATTTCTTGAGGCAACCTGTCGGACCATGTCTGCATTGATTAGAACTACTACGACTGAGTTCAGAGCGATAATATGTTCTGGCTGGGACTTGCTCTCGAAAATATTTAGTTCTCCGCAGTAATCACCCGGCTCAACGAAGTAGAGACCAACCTCGCGGCCGTCTATCGTAAAATCGACTCCTTGGAGTCGTCCCTCGAATAGCATACATATTTTATTTTCTTCACCGCCAGCGGACAGCACTACCCCTCTGCGCGAATATCTCACTACTTTAGATTTAACGCATAAACTCTCGAGCTCCGAATCCCTTAAACCTTTAAATAAGCTGAAAGTTTTTAATAATTCTGTAGTTGCATGCATCGGAGTTTCAGGCCCGGATTTTGGCCAAAATCGGCCTCTCTTTGGTATATTTCAAGAACAGGTAGACTATATGACTAATCGGAAGATGATGATAATGTTATCACGGTTGATTGAAATGTGATTGAGGTCACTGGCCGGAGTTCTCGATTGAGATAAGGTTTTGGCTTAGTAGCTAATGATAGTTAACACAGTGACTGGATGTGTGAAATAGCCTGGAGTCTCAAGGCTGTAAATTTTAGAAGGTATGAGTTGCTAATGAAAGTTATCAAATTTTCAAAAATTAGTCCGTGGGTGGCTATCTGCGTGTGCCTGCCTGCCATAGCCTTATTTTCAGTGGTTTCTCGGGCGTCGGATAATGAGAGTGATTATGATTTAAGCGCGTTGCCAGCGGGGACAGTGAATCTTGTAATAGGAAGGGCCTACGTCAACTCGGGACCAGATGGTGATCTGAGATTGCGGACTGGGGCTTCAGTTTCTGAGGGAGACAGGATTAGAACGGAGTCCAATGGTCATGTGCACATTAAGTTTCGCGATAATGCAGTTCTGAGCGTAAGACCGAATAGCGAACTTTTAATCGAAAGTTATCGCTATAATCCTGAAAAGCCGGAACTTTCCGCGGTCAAACTTAATCTTGTGCAAGGTACTGCGCGAACTGTGTCTGGCGAAGCTGCAAAAGCTGCGCGTGAACGATATAGATTAAACACGCCGGTTGCGGCGATAGGGGTACGAGGCACGGATTTCCTGGTGTCCACCACATCGAGTTCGCTCACTGCTTTAGTAAACGATGGAGCAATCGTAGTTGCGCCATTTTCAACTCAGTGCTCAGCACAAGGGCTCGGTCCATGCAGCTTCAACGCGGTTGAGCTCGGGTCTGATTCGATGCAAGCGCTTGAGTTTGAGGCAGGAATGGTTCAGCCACGATTAATTCCAGTGCTTTCAAGGGCTCCAGAGTCTGAGCAGTCTCTGAATCTAGCAGGTGGTTTGGCAGCTTTGGCGCAAAGCATCTTGGATCAAGATGCAGTGGCGACAAATCAAAATGACGAGGTTGTTGCAGAGAGCGTCACGTCTCTTGAGTTGGGAGATGAGGCGAAAGTTCAGGCCCCTTACGGTACCGGCTTCACGCCTGAAAGCCTGGGATCAGTATCCGATCTTCGTGATCGACAACTGGTTTGGGGCCGATTCGCGGAGGGCAAAGGCGACCTTGAGCGACTTACCTTGCCGCTTTCCGAGGCAGCTGAGGGACGAGACGTTACGGTGGGTGGCAACTTTGAGTATTTCCTGTTCCGACCAGAGGACGGAGATAAGCAGGTGCAAGAGGGGCTTGGAGAAATCGGTTTTTCTCTAACGAGTGCGCAAGCGTATTTTAAGGCAGAAAACCAAGTGTCTCCCGTAGCGGTTTCGGGAGGTGGGCTTTTCATTAATTTTAACAACAATTCGTTCCAGACCTCGCTAGATCTTTACCATATGCAGTTGGGAGAGGCTCGATTTAATTCAGCGGGGAGGATCTACAATGGTGGCTACTTCCACTCGCGAGATGGTGAGTCAAGGATAGTTGGTGCAGTAAGTCTAGATGGGGAAGAATCCGGCTATTTTTTCGATTTTTTTAACTGGGATGGCCTAGTTCAGGGCATCACTTTATGGGACGCTGAATAGCGATTAACTATTATGCGTCTCTCAGATTACAAACTTCCAAGCGCTGTGCGCGAATTTTTGAGCAGTAAAGCTGAGCTAACAAGCCTCTTGGTTCTCATTCTCTCTGCGGCGCTCAGTGTTTTTTTAGTTATCCAGCCGTTTAATTTTCTCTCGATCATTGAAGAACGCGGAGGTTCATTGTTCTGGGCTTTTATGCCCGACGATGGGGTCGAGGAGCGCATAACAATTGTATCAATTGATGAAAGGAGTTTGAGTGAAATAGGGCCATGGCCATGGCCCAGAGATACCATGGCAGACTTGGCGGTTGCGATCGACAACGCAGGCGCTCAGTTGCAGATACATGACATTGTTTATCCTGCTCGAGAAAATGATCAGTTATTCGCGCAGGCTCTAGAGCAAGGGCAGCGTGCTATTGTTGCACAATTGCCGATCATTCAGTCAAACATCACAGTCGCTCAGGGCAGTGGACTAACACACCCTATTAACGGGCTTTCCTGCGGACCGCAGCAAGGCGGTACCGGCCTTTTTCCAACCACAAATAAGTACATAGCGAGTTCTGACGCTTTGCTCAATGTATCGAAAGGGCACATTGCACCAATAATAGACGCTGATGGGAGTATCCGCAGAGTACCTGCTGTAATTTGTGTTGATGGCAGCCCATTTCCCGCCTTGGCCATCTCGCCCTTTTTAAAATTAGATGGCGGTCAACCATGGTCGGCAAGCGTTGAACCAGGAGCCGGCTTTCTGGATCCTGAGAGAATCCTTCGTTTAGGTTCTTTGCTTGGGCTTGAGGTTCCGCTAGATGGCGATGGAAGTTTTCGAATATCTTTCGCTAGATCTCCCGAATCTTTTCGTTCAATTTCTGCTGTCGATGTCATTAGAGGAAATTTTGAGCCCGAATTGCTGGATAACGTTCTGGTTCTAGTTGGTGCTACTGCATTTGGACTTGACGATATAGTCCCAACGCCTTTTAGTGGTTTTACCCCAGGCGTAGAGCTTCAAGCGAGAGCTATCACAAGCATCCTGGACTCAAATGTGCCTTACACTCCTCGCGGGGCAGCTTGGGTCATAGCAGCCATTTTTATTTTCCTTGGATCATTGCTATACCTTGTTGCTCAAAAAAGGGGTCGGTTGGCAGTTTTTGGGCTTCCGGCGGCAGCTGTCTTGGCGCCTTTCGTATCTCTGGGAATTCATGGCTTTCTGCTTCTTGGTTATGGGTTTTGGGTTGGCTGGATGCTACCTGGCGCCTTTGGATTTTTATCTGGGTTGATGTTGCTCGTAGCTGAATTAGGAAGAGTTAGGTTCGAGCGGGGTCGTGTAATGCAGAATCTTACAAGTTACCTCCCCAGCGCTGCGGCGAAAAAGGTTGCCCTTGAGTTGCCTTCTTCCAACATCGAGGCCGAAAGATGCGATGTGACTCTATTAAGCGCTGATCTCCGAAACTTCTCAGCGTTAAGTGAAAGGCGTCCGCCTGAAGAATCGGCGTCGGTGCTTCACTACTTTTTTACCAAGGTCAACGAAATAGTTGAAGATTGCGGCGGTCGGGTGCATGAGTATAAGGGAGATAATGTGCTGGCGCTGTGGGACGGCGATGGTATCGAAGCAGCAAACAGAGCATTGGCCGCGGCTTTGAAGATTGAAAAGGCGATTAATGACAACCTTTTGCCTGAGATTAATATCCATGGCTTGGAGCCTCTGGCTGTCGGGATCGGGATAGAGCATGGTCCCGTGCTGTTAGGTTCAATAGGGCCGGCACATAGACGAGCTCATACTTTGTGCGGGGAGACCGTCAGTGTTGCGCTGAGAATTCAAGAAATGACGGTTGATTTGTCCACGCCTATTCTGGTTGGTGAAATAGCCGCGAGATACTTAAGTAACGTCAAGCTTGAATCCATGGGGCGCTATTTACTGCCTGGGTTGGTTAATATGCACGCGTTATATACGCCTGAGAGTTTCTTTTCACCATCAAAGGAAAACCTCACGCTTTTGAAAGGTGGGCTTGGCTAGTGCAAAACAACCAACAAACCTCGAATAAAAATGGCATAATTCTCGTTCCATGGGGCCAGGGTTACTGATAAGGCCTCGCGAGTATCAATCTTAGATTCAATTAAGGGCCGGTGAGTTGCCGCGCGTGTCTGTGAGAATAAAAAGGGTCTTAATTCTTTCCGGTGGGCTTGGCTGGCTGCTCGCATCTCAGTTGAGTATCGCTTTATGTCCAGATCTTGGCAGCTTTTACCAGCGACTAGGTGCAGCGGATGAAGCTGTTTCCCGCGATCTCAGCACTTTGCTGGATGAGTGCTATTCGAACTCCGAATATTTTGCGCTTTTGGGTGCGGTGCAGCTTAATATGGACGACTTATTCTCTGCTCTCGAAAACCTGGAGCGGTCATTGCTGCTTGACCCTAACAACGGGTCTGCTGCGATGGATTACGCTGAGATCTTATATCGCCAAGGACAAGTGACCAGCGCGCTGGAGATGAACGAGCTTTTAGCGGCGCGCGATGATCTTCCAGAGGGGCTTTATCAGGTTATTAGGCAGAGAGCTCGGCGGTGGAGTCGTTCTGCTGTGTCATTAAGTGCCGGGTTTGGAATTGCTGCGGGCTACGATAATAACCTCAACAGCGCCCCGCTTGGAGAACAGCTCACCTTAACGCTTTCCGGCCGTCCTGTTTCATTGGAGGTTAGTCCCGAATTTCGAGCAAACTCTGGAGAGTATTCAAGCGCGCTTGGTGGCTTCACTCGGTCAAGAGAGGGGGTTAAGTTTAGGTCGAGGGTATCAGGTTCATTTCGGGGTCGTTTTGGCAATTCGGCGAAGTACGAAATGCTCCAGGGCAGTGCGCTGTATACACTGTCGGAGACTAGCGAAAATCCTCGCTGGAACACATTTTTTGGTTTAGATCATCTCAACTTTGGGCGAAATTCAATTTTTAGTAGCTCGACCCTTAAGGCAGTCTACAGACTTGCTGGGCTAAATAACTGCTCAGTTTATGCGGCCATAGCGGCTCAATACCAACACTTTCACAAGCAGGTATCACTCTCAGGAATCGAGAGCAGCGCTGGTTCTGAGCTGGATTGCCGCTTGCCCGAGTCTCCGGTTTTGCAACGATTTGGCGTGGCCCTGAGTGCTCTTAAGAACGGCGCGACAAGGAGCGATCGACTTGGTGAGGACAGAGCCGGCTGGAGGCTAAATTTGGCAGCCCAAAGACCGCTTGGTCGCGGACGCCTGCAAATGCAATTCACCCACACAAAGCTCGATGATGAGACAGGCTACAGTTCGATTTTCAGCGATGGAGCCAAACGCCAAGAGTCCCTTAACTCTGTCTATGTTCGCTACCTTTTGCCTCTCTCTCGCCTTGGCCGCTCTGCTCAATTGTCGGCCAGTGTCTATTATAATTCGCAAAGAAGCACAATCGAGCTATTTAGAACGCGAGGTACGAGCGCAGAAATCGGTATAAACTGGGGAATTTGAGCAAAATTCAGTACCGCTTAAAGCTAAAAAATACCATTGAATACAAACGGATAAAGTCTATTCATTCATCAGTTTGTTAAAAATATGTGCTTTAGTACTTCAGAAACCTAAAAAATTGACGATCTAAGGTGCGTTCGGGGTATCTTTTGTTGTATGCTTCGGGTTCTAGAAAAGATGTTTAAGAATACCTAATTAAATGTTGTGGCAGAGTGAAGCAGGGTCACACAGTAGAATTGCGATTGATCTTCCTTGGGTGTGACTGCAGTCACAGGCATGGCAGGCCCATCGCTTTATGCTTATTTCATCCAGAAGTGGAAATGGAAGGCGCGATACAAACAATTGTTTAAAACACGTGATTTAAAGATTTATTCGAATAAAAATTTTCTAAAATTTGGTTTGACCGTTAAGGAGTTAAAATGGCCATTACATCAACAATGAGGCAAGACATAATGGAGCTTGCCGTCCTAATGAATAACAAAGCGCCAGGCACGAAGCTCTTAGGAGAGCTGGTGGTTGCGGCAAATGCGGGGCAGACGCTCGAACAGATCGCCGGAACTTTGGCGGCTCGGGCCGAGTTTAAAGCGGAATACCCGCTCTTCCAAACTCCGAAAGAGTTTGGTGAAGAGTGGATAGCTAGCATACTTCCCGAAGCCGACGCTGCGCTTCAGGCTGAGTGTGTTCAGATTGTCGAGGCCCATATCAATGGCGGGGGCTCTATTCCTGCGTTGGTTGTTTCTGTTCAAAAGTTCATGAGCGACCAAACGAATGCGACTGGTGCGCTGAAGCCGCTAATCGATAATTTCACCAATAAGGTGACGGTGGCGACTTACCATACGATTACACAAGAGGCTGCAGATGAGTGGGCGATCCCGGCGACTGTTACTTCTAATCCCCTCACCGTCGCAGCGGGAAATTCTACCGTAGATACCGCTCTAACAGTGGCTGCTGTG
>MDTB01073733.1_pt1 | contig 10782 bp, 2 predicted proteins | sample 811161 | NCBI WGS metagenome assembly MDTB01 (sample SAMN05326650, study PRJNA326480) | marine metagenome | isolation source: seawater | place: Mediterranean Sea | collected 2009 | reverse complement strand
GTAACACAACGCTGCACAGATCCCAGCATTGGGACAGGTTTTTATACGACCGAACTTGTCACTTTTGGCCACCAATGCGGGTATTGACCATACAAAAATACCCAGACCTGCAAGTTCGGAGTTACCTCTTCGGAGTAGGTCCCGTTTTTGTGTGCTCATGTACTGATAGTCAAGTAAAGATTCTCTTTAAATTAACTGCTAATTTATAAAAAAGTAATCCTCATTCAGATTGATATTACATTTATTTATCGCAAGAGGTAGGTTTATATTAATTCTTTTAAATTAAAGTTTTTTTTAAATTAAAAAATATTTTTTAAAATGATAAATACTTATTTTTGAACTATTCTTTATTCAATGTTGTTCTAATTTTAAAAGCAGAACAGGATGAATTCTAAAAAAGTATCAGACTTAAAAGAAGGATGCATCGTTGAGTGTAGGTCTCGTAGACATTTAGTAGAGAAAGTAGAATTTCCATCTTCTGAAGTTGGGGATACGATAGTCAAATTAGCCTGCTTGGATAATGATGCAAATGGGGAAATAACTGAAGTCTTTTGGGAAAGAGAAGTTGATGCGTGTGTAATTGGAGAAAGTACATGGGACACTATTGGCAAGAGAGGATTTGATGATCCAAAAGTTTTTTCAAGTTACATAAATACACTCAAATGGAATTGCGTAACTTCTACTGATCCGTCTCTTTTTCAAGCCCCATTAAGAGCAGGTATAGATGTTAAACCATATCAATTAGAACCTCTAAGAAAAGCACTAAGAATGCCAAGAGTAAATCTTTTTATAGCAGATGATGTTGGTTTAGGAAAAACCATTGAAGCTGGATTGATATTGAGAGAATTGCTTTTAAGACAAAAGGTTCAAAGAGTTGTAGTTATTCCTCCCCCCTCAGTTGTACTTCAATGGAAAGGTGAAATGGAGACTCGTTTTGGTCTTGAATTTAAAGTAATGGATAGAAAATATATCTCAAACATGCGACGTGAGAGGGGTTGGGGTGTTAATCCATGGTCAACTCATACAAGATTTATTCTTAGTCAGTCTTTAGTGCGAAATGAAGAATATGCCAGTTCTCTTCGTGATTGGTTGGGAGATGGTTTAAAAACAATGTTAATACTTGATGAGGCTCATAATGCAGCACCAGCAACTTCATCAAAATATGCAATTGATTCAAAAATTACTAGAGCAATAAGAGATTTAGCATGGAGATTTGAACATAAACTTTTTCTTTCAGCTACTCCTCATAATGGTCATAGTAACAGTTTTTCTGCATTGCTAGAAATATTAGATCCTACGCGTTTTTGTAGAGGTGTACCGGTAAGAAATAAAACTGATTTAGATCCAATTCTAGTAAGGCGATTAAAAGAAGATTTGAGAAAAATTGGAGTTGATTTACCAAAAAGAATAGTAGTTCCCATTGTGCTTGATGGATTACATAAAGATTTACCGGAACTTGTATTATCGAGTCTCTTAAAAAGTTATAAAGAAAAAAGAGAATTCCGCTTAAGAAAAGCCACTGTTAAAGAGAAGGCTGCTGAATTATTGGTTGTTGGTAACTTACAAAAACGCTTATTAAGTTCTGTCGAGGCATTTCATCGAACCTTAAATGTTCACATGAATACGTTGAAAAAAAAAGATCAAGGTGAAAAATTAAGAATAACTAGAAATCTCGATCAATTAAAACTTTTGAAAGGTGGCATTGATGGAGATGATGATCGAGCTGATGCTGATGAAATTCAAGTAGAGGAGGAAGCTTCATTTCAACATCAAATCGCCCTTGCTACATGTGGTTACGGCGCAGGAGAAGATGAATGGGAAATTTTAAATAAAATGTTTCAAATAAGTTCAAATGCAAGATATCAAAATGATGAAAGAATTGATTACTTAAGAAAATGGATTAAAAGGCATATGTGCCCTGACTTGGGAGAAAAAAATGCTAAGTGGAATAACGAGCGATTATTAATTTTTACAGAATATACTGATACAAAACGTTGGTTGGAAAATCAAATAAGTTCCTTAATAGCTGAAAGTGATAATGAAGAAGAAAGAATTGCAACATTTCACGGTGGTATTGGAGATGAGAAAAGAGAGGCCTTAAAACGTAGTTTTAATAGTGACCCTACTGAAGATCCATTAAGGATTTTAATTGCTACTGATGCAGCACGCGAAGGAGTGAATTTGCAAAATCATTGTAGATACCTTTTTCACTTTGATATACCTTGGAATCCTAGTCGAATGGAGCAAAGAAATGGACGTATAGATAGAACTTTGCAAAAAGCTAAAGAGGTTTTTTGTCATTATTTTGTTCTTGCTGATAGAGAAGAAGATCGGGTTTTGAATGTACTTGTAAAGAAAACAGAAGAAATAAGAATTAGTCTTGGTACAGTACCACCAGTTGTCGTTAGTCGATTAAATGAGCTTATTCAAAAAGGAATTAATCCTACTGCCATAGGAGAAACAATTTCTAAAATTAAGGGAGTTGATCAAGAAGAAGCAATAAAGCGTTCTCAGGAATTGATTAAAGTCGAATTGGAAGATAATAGTCGTGAAAGAGAAGATGATCTAAAGGAACAAATATCAAGGCTTGAAAAAGCATTAATTAAGTCTGAAAAATGGTTACATTTTAGTAGTGATCTATTTAGAGAGGCTCTTAATACGAGTCTCAAAATTTATCAGCAAGATAGTAATGAGCCACCTCAAATAGTTTTGAAAGATCAAGAAACAGATCACAAAGATATTGAGAGGGCTGAATGGATTTTCCCGTCATCAGATAGTCTTCCAGGGGGAGACCAGTCATGGGGAGATGTGCTTGATTATTTAAGACCCTCTAGAAAACCAGGTCAAAAAATTTGGGAATGGAGAAAAGAAACTCGTCCTCAACCAGTAGTTTTTAAGGATCCTGAAAAACTAGATTCAGGAAGGGTTCATTTGCATCTTGAGCATCCCTTAGTAAAAAGACTTTTAAGTAGATTTTTAGTTCGCGGATTTCAAACAAATAACTTAAGTAAAGCCGCAATATTAGCAACTCATGATGACACAGCTAAACTAATTCTGTTGGCCAGGCTTTCATTGTATGGCCATGGCGCAACACGTCTACATGATGAAATGGTAGAAATGGTTGCTGAATGGGATCCTATCGATCCTAATAGACGATTGAGAGTTTTGAATTCAACCAAAACTGGATTTGCTATTGAAGATTTAACAAATAGCTTAAAAAATAAACTTCCTGATATAGATATTTCTGTACAAAGTAAACTTAAAGAATATATCTCAGATGATGTCAAATTTTTAAAAGATAAATTTGATCAAGTTATTAATGAAAGAGCATCAAGGGCTTTGAAAATGTTGCTTGAAAGAGCGGATTCAGAGTCAAAGAATTTTGTGAAATTACTTAATGATCAACGCAGCCGAGTTTTAAAAACGCAGAAAAAACATAATACTCAATTTGATCAATTAATTCTAGGATTTGCCGAACAAGAGCTAATACAGTTGCGCCTAAATCGTAATCACTGGATTAAACGTTTAGAAAAATTAGAAAATGATTTAAAAATTGAACCAGAGAAAATAAAAAAAACTTTCGAAGTTGCTACAACCCCAAGAGTAGAACCTGCAGGAGTGATAATTCTCTGGCCTCTTCAATTAGGAGCTTCAGATTAATGTCATCAAAAGAGTTTGGAATAAATATACATGAAGAGTGGAAAGGTATGACTCAACCTGTTGGCCTTGTCTTGGAACCAATGGTTCTTGATAGGCTTGGAATATTTCCTGAAAAAAGTATAAGTGTGATCTCCGACCTTCAAAGACGATTGGAGTCATTATTGGAAGAAAAAATAAAAGAGGATGAAAACTTTACTGCGGTGTCTAATTTTAAGGATTTTTGTATAGAAGTTTTAAATTGGCAAGAAAGTGATTTGATTAAACCCGATGAATTTTTTTCTAATCAATCAGAAAATCAAATTTTTGTTGAGTTAGAAGATTATGGAGAGATATTGAAACCAGATTGGATTGTTCCTGAAATAAATAGACAAGACAATTCGAAGAATATTCAAATATTGGTCAAAGAGTTGAAATTAGGAACGCCTTTTGATGATATTTTTAACGACCCTGAAAATAAAAAAAACAATTGGGAAGCAACTCATCAACAACGTTTTGAGCGTTTACTGAAAGAGAGTGAAAATCCAGTAGGAATTATCTGGAATGGCATTTCTCTTAGACTTGTTTATGCACCTAGAGGAGAATCTAGCGGACATATCACTTTCCCCTTAGAGCCAATGATTTTAGTAGATGGTCGTCCAATGATTGGAGCTTTAGAGATGCTTTTGGGACCTGACCGTTTGTTTGAAGCTGGATCTAGCAATTTGCGATTGCAAACTCTAATGGAGCAAAGTCGTAAGGAACAAAATGAAGTAGGTAATAGATTATCTGAACAAGTACTTGAAGCTCTTTGGATTTTGGTTAGGGGTTTTGATGATGCTGAGGATAAAGCAAAATTATTAGGAAAATCTATTCTTCAAGATTTACCAGATAAAGATCCCAACCATATATATGGAGGATTATTAACTATTCTTTTGAGGCTTGTTTTCTTACTTTATGTAGAAGATGAAGAGCTAATGCCAAATGACTCAGTTTATGTTCAAAATTATAGTGTCAGTGGTTTGGCTGCAAAGTTACGCAATCAAAGAATTCAATATCAATCTGGCATGGAAGGTCGTTATGGGGCATGGAGTTCATTATTAAGTTTATTTAGACTGGTATTTGATGGAGGAGGATCTTTTGAATCATATTTGCCAGCTAGACATGGAGAATTATTCGATCCTGATGCTTATCCATTTTTAGAAGGGAGATTAAAAGATAGTTCATATCAGCAGGGGGTATTAGAATCTTTGCCCTTATTAAGTGACGACGTTATTGAAAGAGTATTAAATAAACTTTTAATTCTTGATGGTCAAATACTCAGTTATAGATCATTAGATGTAGAACAAATTGGGTCTGTTTATGAGGGCATTATTGGATTTACAATAGAAAAAACATTAGGTCCGAGTATTGGAGTTTTATACAAACCTCCAAGACAAAAAATCCCTCTTACATTTGTTATAAATGTAGGTGATTTTTTAGCTCAAAAAGGGAATCAGAGAGAAAAATGGATTAAAGATCTTGCAGGAGTTGATTTAAAGTTTTCTGCAAAAATAAAAAAAGAATTAAAAGAAGTAAAAAGTATTGATGAGCTTTGTTCCGTTTTAGATAATAGACTATCTCCTCATACTAAAAGGGGTTTAAATTCTGGGAAATTAATATTACAGCCTACAAAAGAGAGAAGAAAGAGTGGAAGTCACTATACCCCAAGGTCTCTAACTGAACCTATCGTTAAAGAGACTTTTAGACCTTGGTTAGAAGAAAATAAGAATGAGATAAACGCTCATAAAATTCTTAATCTTAAAGTTTGTGATCCTGCTATGGGTTCAGGAGCTTTCCTTGTTGCTTCTTGTCGTTTTTTATCTGAACTTCTTGTAAAAGCATGGAATCGTGATGGATTCCCCTCAGAATTTGATGAAAGTGTTGATAAAGATAATTATGCTAGAAGATTAGTTGCTCAAAATTGTCTTTATGGAGTAGATAAGAATCCATTTGCGGTAAATTTAGCGAAATTATCTTTATGGTTGGTAACTCTTAGTAAGGATCTCCCATTTACTTTTGTTGACCATGCTTTGAAAAGTGGAGATTCATTAATTGGTTGTTCATTGAACGAAATTAAACGTGCTCGCGAAAATATTCAACTAAGCTTAATTGACTCAGATAATCAATTTATTTCAAAAGTTTGTCTAGAAAGAGAAGCCAATTTTGCTTTAGATAATCGTGATGATATTGCGTATGATGCGAAGAAAAAATTACTTGATGAACAATTTTTAGCAACTGATGAGATTAGAAAAACTGGGGATCTCATGGTTGCAGCTTTTTTTAATGTTTTTAAAAGTAGAGATATTTACGAAAAAGAAAAAGAATATTTGTCAATGATCATTAATTCGTCCCATGATAGGGTGCTAACTGAATCAATAAATTCAATAATAAAAAAATTAAATTCTGGTGAAAAAGCAATCAAACCATTTCATTGGGAATTGGAGTTCCCAGAGATTTTCGGTAAAAGTAGAGAGGGTTTTGATATTTTTATTGGTAATCCACCATTTGCGGGGAAAAATACTATTTCATCTATCTACCCTAATAGGATCTTTGATTGGTTAAAGAAAGCTAATCCTGAAAGTCATGGTAATGCAGATGTAGTAGCTCATTTTTTCAGAAGATCATTTCAATTGCTTAGGAAGAATGGTTCATTAGGATTGATCGCAACAAATACAATTTCTCAAGGAGACACGAGAAGTACAGGATTAAGATGGATCTGTTTAAATGGTGGAGATATATTTTCTGCGAGGAAACGTTTTAAATGGCCTGGTATAGCAGCAGTAATTGTAAGTATTGTTCACTTAAAAAAGGGTGGCTTTTTAGGTAAGAAAATATTGGATGGCAAGCACATTGAGAGAATTACAGCTTTTTTACTTAGTAGTGGCATCCATGAAGATCCAAAAAGATTAATTTCAAATATAAATAAAAGTTTTCAAGGTTGCGTTGTTCTTGGTATGGGATTTACTTTTGATGATTCAAAAGAATCAGATAATTATACAGAAGGTATTCCATCACCTTTAGCTAAAATGATCGAATTAGAACAACATGATTCAATAAATAAAGAAGTAATCTTCCCATATATTGGGGGTGATGAGGTTAACAATACTCCTACTCATAAACCGCATAGATATGTGATTTATTTTGGAGACAAATCTGAGAAGGAATGCAGAGAAAATTGGCCAGAAATGATGGAAATATTAGAAAAAAAAGTAAAGCCTGCACGTTTAAAACAAAAAAGAGAAATTCGATCTAAATATTGGTGGCGTTTTGGAGAAACTGCTCCTGCTCTACATAGAGCAATTAAAAATAAAAAGAAAGTTTTGGTTTGTACTATTGTTAGTACATATCTTGGTTTTACTTTTATAGATCCGAATTATATTTTTGCACACTCATTAGTTGTCTTTCCTTTTGAAGAGCATTATTTTTTAGGCATTTTACAATCAAGAATTCATGAATATTGGGTTAAGTTTTTTGCTAGTTCTCTCGGAGATGGATTAAGGTACACCCCTTCAGATTGTTTCGAAACTTTTCCCTTCCCGGAGGGCTTTTTAGATGATAAAGAAATTGCTACTAGTCAATTAGAAAAAAGGAAAAAACTTGATTATTTAAGTAATCAATTTGATATATTTCGTTCAGCTATTATGAAGGAATATAATTTAGGGCTAACACTTCTTTATAACCGTTTTCACTCTCCAGAAGAAGAAGATCCTAAGATTCTAGGCTTAAGAGACTTACAAAATGATATTGATAAAGCTGTTTTGGGACTTTATGGATGGGATGATATTGATAATACATGTGGATTTGGTCTTGAATACTTTGAAACAGAGGAAAATACAGAATATCCGAGTGAGATTTTGAAAATTAGTGAGAATGATGAGGTTTTCTTTTGGGATAAAAATGATGCGATCTCTTTTGATCTCCTACTAAAATCTATTTCTGAAAATAAGAAAAAATTAACTTGGCGTTATAGATGGCCTTTAAAAGTTAGAAATGAAGTAATTTCAAGATTGATTCAATTAAACCAAGATTTAAGTAAATTAGAAATTAGATCAAATAATTTTGAACCAAAAAAAGTCTCAAAATCGAAATCTGATTTGATGGGTCAATATCAAATTGGGTTAGAATTTTAGATATGGATAGATCAGCAGAGGTACGTTCCAAATTAAAAGATGCCCTAGAACTAGATTTGATTGGACCATCTAAAGATTTGTTAAAAAGAATAGCTAAGAATAATGAAATAGAGGCAAACCTTTTAAGTGAAGAAATATTAGATAGAGGACCTAGTCGTTGGTACCAAACTGGATTTCTAATTCCTAGTGAAACAAATATTGATTCAAAAGCTGATGATATTTCAGATGATGAATTAGCAGGCATTGATGGACAAAATCTAAATAGATCAGATCAAGCTTCAAGAACTAATGCTTCTGCTGATGATACTGGTGAATCTGAAAAAGGTCCTGCAAGAAAAGTTTTTTTCCCATCTTCGATTGGAGTTAGTTTTTTACTTGCTGAATTATCAGAACTGAAAATTCAAATTTCATGGGCAGACTATAAATCAATTAGTTATCCAAAGGATGAAGAAACCATTGTTGAGGCTTGGCAAAGGTTGCCAAAATTATCAGAAATCCAACTGACAATTGATGATCTTAATAAAGGAAATATTGGTACCCAAAGTAAAGAATTAGCAGATAGTAAGGGACTCTTTTTATATTGGTATGTGCAACCAGCACCGCTTGATCAAAGTTATCCAAATGAATCAAAAGCAGTTAGTTTATTTCTTGGAAATAAGCGTTCATTTGATGGTCAGGATCCAGATGCTCGTGATTTAGTTTCTGCATTTCAAATTCAATTAAATATTTTTTGCAATAAAGGATTTTTAGAGAGGAAAGATCCAAATACTTTAAATAATTTATCTAATAATGCTGATTGGGATCAAAGGGTTAATTCTTTACACTATCGAGATGATAAAGAATATGGTGTTGGCCATAATATTTCTATTTCTGCGCATCAAGAGCAGGAGGGATGTTTCCAAATCTCTACAGAATGGTTACCTCAAGCAATAGTTGAAAAAGTAAGTCCTACAGAAATAAAAGGTGTTGAACTATCGATGGAAAAACTGGATCAGTTAGCAAATAAAGGTTTTGAATTTGTACAAGAAGTATTGAGGCCCATGGTCGTTTCTTATGAAAGCTGGATTGAAGAGCAAATGAATATTTCAGATTTAAATAGCATTCAAAAAGAAACAAAAATAAAACTTTTAGATGAAGCTAAAAAACATTCATTAAGAATTCAAGAAGGAATAAATCTTCTTGGGGATGAAAAAGTTCGTCTGGCATTTGCCATTACAAACAGAGTTATGGCTAAAGCAGCTCAACAAAGGTTTGGAAAAATGCAAGGGAAAGATCCTAAGAAAATTACAGCAAAATGGAGACCATTTCAACTTGCCTTTTTGCTAATGAATCTTGTAGGAACAAATGACCCTATGAGTCCTGATAGGGAGATTATAGAATTATTATTTTTCCCAACTGGGGGAGGAAAAACCGAGGCATATCTTGGATTGGCGGCATTTACTCTTGTTTTAAGAAGACTAAGACATAAAGGTGAAATATCATCTGCTGGTATGAGCGTTTTGATGAGATATACATTGCGTCTATTAACTCTTGATCAATTAGGACGTTCTGCAACGTTAATTTGTGCTCTCGAAATTGAGAGAAAAAAAGATACTGTAACTTTAGGTGAATGGCCTTTTGAAATTGGATTATGGGTCGGTCAAAGCGGTACACCTAATAAGATTGGTAAGAAGGGTGATAGCGATCAATATACTGCCAGATCAAGAGTTTTAAAATTAGATGGAACTAAAAATAAACCTATTCCTATTGATGATTGCCCATGGTGTGGAACTCAATTAGGCAAATCTTCACTTCAAGATGAAAGACCAGCAAAAATTCAGGGTGTTTTTAAGTTATTGCCAAATAATGATAATCCAGAGGAATTAAGAGTATCTTGTAGAAATCGAAGCTGCGAATTCTCAGGTGATAACTTCTTGCCATTAGTAGCTGTTGATGAAATGTTGTATAAACGTTTACCTGCATTTGTTATATCAACGGTGGATAAATTTGCTGCTTTGCCATGGATAGGTTCTACTGGTAAATTATTTGGCCAAGTTAGCTTTTTTAGAGAAGGAAAAGGATTTATCGGCCCAAGTGATCCTCCATCAGAGTATGCAGGTATGCCTTTAACTGAAGGCTTAGATCCTCCAGATTTAATTATTCAAGATGAATTGCACTTGATATCTGGACCTTTGGGTTCAATAAGCGGCCTTTATGAGAGCATTATTGATGAACTTTCTACTAAAAGAAAAGATAAACTTATTTATAGACCAAAAATAATTGCATCAACGGCAACGGTTAAAAGAGCTACTCAACAATTAAGAGCATTATTTGCTAGATCCACAAATCCTGCTGTATTCCCAGCCCCTGGTCCGGATAGAAAAGATTCTTTCTTCTCAAAAACAGTTCCAGTCACAGATGCAAATGGAAGGATTTATGTTGGGGTTTCAGCTCCAGGACGAAATTTAAAAGCTTTAATGTTAAGAGTAAGCTTGGCAGTTATGGCAACAAGTCAAAAGTTATATAAAGAAGAAGAAAAACTATTAAAACAATTACCAGGATCTGATTTAGGTAATAATCCAGTTGATCCTTATATGACATTATTGGGTTACTTTAATACCATTAAAGAACTAGGAGTAACAAGGCGTTTAATTGAAGAAGAGGTAACATCGCAGCTTACTACTTATAATCTAAGAAAACGTTTTAAAGGTGATATTAGCCCTAGATATGCAAAGAGAAAAATAGATAATATCCCATTGGAATTAACCTCTCGAGTTCCTACATCAGAAGTAAGTGAAACTAAAGCTCGTCTTACACTTAAATTTAATGAAACTAGAAGAGTTGATACAGCTTTGGCAACCAATATGATTTCTGTAGGTTTGGATATCACAAGACTAGGATTAATGGTAATTCTGGGTCAACCAAAAACAACATCTGAATATATCCAAGCAAGTAGTAGGGTTGGTCGTGATGATAAAAGACCAGGATTGGTAAT
>MDTB01031083.1_pt1 | contig 10782 bp, 10 predicted proteins | sample 811161 | NCBI WGS metagenome assembly MDTB01 (sample SAMN05326650, study PRJNA326480) | marine metagenome | isolation source: seawater | place: Mediterranean Sea | collected 2009 | reverse complement strand
TCAATATCTTTTCTAAAGATATTTGAGATAACATCAAACATTAGTAAAAACGAGGTTGGTTTACTTCTACTTCAATAGTATCAAATATTCTCAACAATGCGTTGGCGTATGCTCTATAACCACTACCAACATATAGTTGTCCTAATACAACTGAAACAGTTGCAATACCCCAGAATAAGTAATAGAAACGACTCTTAACTTGTGCTCGTTGTTTAACAAGTTTTCTGTCATCTTTACCCCATTCAGGTAATGGTGGTGCTGGATAATTGGTCATTTAAATAATTTTGCCTGATAATAAGTTATTATAACACCAGTTGCTAAAAATAGCAATGTGCCTCCTATTTCAAACATTGTGTTGTTAATCATCATCATTTGTAGAATTAATTGCAATAGATTCTATAATTAAATAGAACCAAATTGCACCTAATAAGATTATAAAGAATATTCTAATCGAACTAGGCGAGAAGTCAATCATCAATAAAGATTTTCTTCTTGTTCTGTAATTATAACACAATCTGAGGTAGGTGCAGCAACACAAGTTAATACATATCCTTCCTCTAATTGATCATCATCTAAGAAAGATTGATCCTCTTGATTAACACTTCCCTCCTCTAATTTCATAGCACAAGATGAACATGCACCTGCTCTACATGATGAGGGATGATCTAAACCTTCCTCCTCTAATTGATCTAAAATGTATACATCATCAGCACAATCGAATTGACCTACTAATCCACCTTGAGGATCTTTAAGTGTAATATTATATGATGCCATGTGTCATTTGTTATAGTTAATATTATATATGTGAAACATCATAGAATGATAACCTGAATTGTATTTCTTTCCTGACCCCTTCATTTGTAAATGAAATAGTTTTCTACCATCTGCAATTCTAAACTCAAGAGTTGTATCATTCAGTGTCCATCTACCATTTTTAACCTGTTTCGCTATAGTATCTACTGGAACCATTCTAATTAATTCTGATCCTTTAGTATGAAATATAATAGTATCAACTGCATCACCATCATATCCTTTTTTAACAATTACATCAAAAATTGCACACTTGTTTCGATTCATCCATGTTATAAACGAACTGCAAATTTTTGCTTCTATATTATTTTTATACACCCTATTCTGCTTTATCTCCATAACACCAAGAGTTAACTCAGGATGTTTCTCTTCTACAATAGATTTTAATTCTTTATTATAATATCCAAAGAACATATCAAGGAACTTTTTATTGTTACCTTTAATCTTAAAATGCTCAATAAAACCTTGAGTAGATAATAATGCTACCTGAGTATGATTCTTTGACATACTCTTACAAGAATATTTCCTTTTGTTTCCTTCCTTATCATAAACATCTACTTTAGTTTGTGGTCTACCATCAACATGATGATCTCCACCAAATAGTTTATTAAATGTTCCAGCAATGTGATGCTCGAACTCATGCCCTTTTTTCTTGGCATTTTTACCAGCAGTCACAGCAGCAGTCATATCAGATCGTTTAGGTATCTTCATTATAGTCTATAAATTGTAGTTTAACAGTGACTGTGTGACAGTTATTTTAGTGACATAGTATCAAAATGCAATTCACCCCACTCTTCCCTGAGATCCATGTGTGGTACTAACAATGGAAACTTATGTGCATAATCAGCACCCATACCATAAGCAAACTCTACAAAATCTCTATAATTACCTGCAAAATTATGTAAATCACCATCTAAGTAGTCATGTATCTTATGATAAACAAAATCTTGAACCATTTTAGGATTATCACCAATAATATGAAAGAAATCATCAGTAAAGTTCTGATTTTCTCCTAATATTCCATAGAAATTAATCTCTTTATTATTAAGAAGATCTCTTGAATCTGCTACCATATTTCTCCAAAATGGTGAATCATATTTTGATCCAAAATGATACATCCATGCCATATTTTTATACCACTTATCAACAACACTATTATAATACCAATCATTCATTTCATTGATCTTATCTTGGTTATTATAATCACAATTTAATGCAAATTCACATATTCTATCAGATATTCTATCATAATAATGACCTGCTAATGATTCTAATGGATCAAGAAATCCAACAGCATTACCATTTCTTGCATATCTACCACTATGATGCAAAATATACTTTGATAGTCTAGGTGTCCAACTAAATTTCTTATATGGATAACCTAATGCTTCAGGTATAATACTTCTAAAATCCTTTACTGCCTCTTCTTCAGTAGTTACATTACTATTATAAGTGTAACCAAATGTTCTTCGTGATTGTAATGGTATACCAAACATCCATCCATTTCTATGGGCATAAGTTATAGTTACACCCCAATCTGCTGGTTGTGGTAATCTTAATGCTAATGCAGTATTAGTAGAAACAAATGCTGAATCAAAATAATAATCATGGTCTATTAATGATTTACCACCAGTACAATCTATTACAAAATCATATTTTTGATTATTAACATGTACACCATCAACATCAAACCCCATATGTGTTATTTTCTCATCTCTTAACTCCAAATTTGGAGTCATTTTAGGAATATGTTCTATAAAGAATTCACTAAAATATTTGGTATCAAAGTGTATACCTACTGCATGAGGATCTAACCATCTAATAAAATTATGTTTTTTACCCCAACCAATAAATTTATTACCAAATTTTATCGTAGCATCAAAATACTTCTTAATATGAGGATTAACTAAATTTGTACTAAGTGATATTTGTGATGGTAAATCAGGTGTTGTTGATTCACCAATACCAAAAATAGGTGTCTTAGAGTCATATACCCATACAATTTGAGTATCTAAATCTCTTTCATCAATCAATCTCAACAGGCAGTTAATACCAACTACACCTGAACCTACAATAGCAATTCTTTTCATTTAATAATAATTATATCCTATAGTTCCAAATGGTTCAGGTGGTTCTACTAGATCTAATGTTCTAAATCTATCAGCATAACCAGCACCTAAACCTATTGCTAATTCAGCAAATAATGTATAGTCATTCATTATAACAAATGGCATGATAAGTTGTCTACCTCCAATGTCTTCAGTTTCTCCACCTAATCTAATAAGTTTTCTATAATCTTTCCATGTCCATTTATCATTTAATACTTCATCTCTCCATTTATGTCCAGGGAAATAAGATGGATGTAAAAATCTATCACCCTCTAGATAAATTGCTGCCTCTTCTGCTGCCTTTTTCCAGAACTTTGTCTTATATCTTGAACCATATTGATATAAAAATGCCAACATTGTTTGATAACTTACACCCAATAAATCATAAAATGTCTCTTGAACATGTGCTTTAACTTCATTAATGTCCTCATCTTCTCCAGTCCAAAATAGATACCTATCAATAGAATCTGCCATAACTTGATGACATTCATGGTATGTACCAGATAATGATTCAACATGAACTAAACTATTACCATTTCTAATATATCTACCATTATGAGGATGAATAACATAATTAGATATTTTTGGTATCCAATTTATAGTTTCATGCTTATACTTAGTAACATCCTCATCAGGAAATATATCAGCAAACTCTTTCAATAGTTCTTTATCAGTAGTATCTTTTCTAGAAATATTATCATAGAAATATATCCATAACTGCTTATCTTGTAAAGGAATACCAGTAATATGTCCATACTTTGCAGCATATTCTATAGTGAAATCCCAATCACCCTTAATTGGTTTCTCTACAATAAATGCAGTATCTACAAATTGAAATGAAGGAGCACAATAATCATCTTCCCATCCTAATGGTTCTTTATCACAACAATCAATAATATAATCAAACTCTTCACCATTAAGTAAACATCCTGAAGCATTAATACTAACTGAATCTACAGTTTGCTCTCTAATATAAACATTATCACCAAATCCTTGTCCACCATCTTGAATCCATGCTTGTCTGAATTTATCAATATCAAAATGTTGAGCACATTGTGATCTATAACCTAGAGTAAAATTCTTCTTTGCTTTACCCCAACCAATAAACTTTTGACCTTGACAATCAACTGCATCACAATATTTCTGCAACCATCTGCGAGACATTGTAGTAACTTCATTTAATTCATCAAAAAATGAAGGTGTAGTACCTGACCACATGTGCCTATGTACTTTATCAGGATCATGTATAAGATAATATTCATCATCTTTATACTTTTCACTAATATATCTTTCTTTAACTAATGAAGATAATTGACGAAATCCTGCTGAGGATGCACCAACAATAGCAATTCTTCTACCCATGTTAATAATCTATCTTTGACATATTTAGGATGATTCATCATCATCATTATACATTTGATCCTCTAAAGCATCCATTAAAGAATGGATAGGTATTACTTTATCATCAATCAAGAAATCATTTATTCTATCAGGATCTTCAAAGTTCTCCTCTACATTATCAAGAAACCCTTTTAAATCTCTGATAAGTTCCCAACAAGCATGTTGTTCAAGGTCTTCTTCAGGGGATAAATTATCCCTCATTCTTCCTAAGTTAGCATAATAATCATACTTAAGATAGATATATTCTCTGACTTTAATAAAGTCCTTGAATGTTGCTACTTTTGCCATGATTTAGTGACCGTAATGTTTGCCTTTCTAAAGTCGTCATCAACAAACTTTAGGACATTTCCATTATATGATACCACATATCCTTCAGGTTGTGAAGCAACACCATCTACAAATGTCTTGATATTCTTAATTTTATTTAATTGACTAATTACCATCTTCTTAGCAGTACGAACTGAAATGTAAGATGCAACAGTAAAATATATTTCTGTTTCATACTTAGCAATAAATGCTAAACCATTTCTTTTAATATCTCTATACTTTGCAGCACCCTTATCTGATTTCTTACTTACAATCTCTTCATCCATTTTAGAAGAATAAAAATGTGCAAATTCATATGCAACTTTCTTAGTATTATTGATACCTAAACCTTTACGAATCCTTTGATTAAAGAATTGTTTGAATAATACTGCCATTATAAACTTAGATTGTCCATAATCTTGTATGATATTTAAGAAACTTGATGCTCTTTTTAATGACCCAGTTGCTCTATTAATTAATGCAGTATATTTGGCAGATTCTTTTACATTAAAGTTAGTAAGACCTGCTTCATTAACAAAATTTGCATTAGCAATAAATATATTTTCGTCAGTATGAATTGTATGAAGTTGCCAATTATTATTATATACTGCTTTCATATCTTGTAGAGTTTTACCAATATAAAGTGTATGAAATACAATACCTAATTTAGCAGCATCAACTCTCCTACCCTGTGGATCATAAGCAGGTACAGCATATGTTATAGCATTAGGTTGAAATGTAATCATTAATTCATCACCAACTCTAGCAAATTGTTTATCTTCTTGTGTGAATAATAAATCTCCCTGAATAACACCAACTATCCCAGTTTGAGAAAGATACTTTAAACAAGTCTTTAATTTTCTTCTTAATATTTCTGCTTGATAATAACGATCTATATCTGTATCGTCATAACATACTTTAGGATCAACTTTATTAAATACAGATTTAGTTCCAACAAAGAATCTCTGATTAACAGGATCTCTACCGCATATAATAGCAGGTGCTCCATCCCACTTAGTTGATATTTCTAATTCGCTTTTTCTACCACTTAACATTAAACCGAAATTTTGTAAAAATTCCACAGTCTCTAGTCCACCAGCAGCACCAGCGTTGAGAATATTATCTTCAAGGTGTTCAAGATGTGTGTTTTTCATACTCCTATTATAGTCCATACGAGGACTCAATGGGGCGTGACTAGACACTTTGTGAAGTGGTTTTCTTAGCGAAATGCTGGACCGCATAACCATACTACTAAACTCCTTCTAACTCCTCTGGTAATTGGTGTAACTTGATGCAAAGAATAACTAGGAAAAACACAAATCAATCCTTTCTTTTTAGATACAGTATTTAATTTACTAGCATGTATCTGAAAATCACCTCCATCATACTCACTTGGTTCAGATAATTGTAGTGTTAAACTCAATTTTCGTGGAGGATTCTCAGATTTTAATGATCCACTATCAATGTGCCAACCATAAAATGATTTATCATCAGAGTATTTTGTATATTGTAAATCTTCATTGAATCCAGTTATATCATATCTCCAGTGCATACCATTTAAACATCTACTAATATTACCTAGACGCTCATATATCCATTCAGTATTATTATTTAATTGTAACCAAGAGTTCTGTGACTTACGAATATTAGTATCTAATCCTTGACCTAGTAGAGAATTTTTAGTACCTACGGATTCACCCAACTCTATAATTCTATCGCATTCTTCAAGAGTGAATCCTTCTTCCCAAGTACCATAGTCAACCTCATCAAATGTAGGATGAGGTAATAATGAATAATATGACATAATTTAGTAGATAACTCGAATGTCTCCAGTTCCTCCTTGTTGTGGTCCATTGACGACCTGATATTTAGATCCTGCAACTGCACGACCAGCAGCACCACCACCAGTATTTGATTCACCCCAGTTACCACCAGCAACGCCAGGTTGACCTGGAGTTCCTGGAGTTCCAGGTTGACCACTACCGCCAGGAGTGCCTCCTCCACCATCCTGACCTGGAGTGCCAGGAGTTCCTGACCCACCTCCACCTCCAGGAGTTCCAGATGAACCACTACCTCCAGGAGTACCAGGAGTGCCTGGAGTTCCAGGAGATCCGTACTGACATGAGGCAGGTGAACCAGGAGTTCCAGCACCGCCAGGAGTGCCTCCTCCACCTCCACCGCCAGGTTGACCTGATTGACCGCTACCACCGCCTCCGCCAGGAGTTCCAGGTGTGCCAGGAGTTCCAGGAGTTCCAGGTTGACCTGGCGTTCCAGATGTGCCTGGAGTGCCTCCAGATGATATGAGTGCTCCTGTTAAATTATTCCATCCTCTAGCGTCTGATCCTGAACCAGCATAACCTCTAAATCCACGATAACCATTAGAACCTCCAGAACCTCCTTGTCCTCCAGATCCACCTGATCCTGCGGAACCGCCGCCTCCACCTGATCCACCTGATCCACCGCCACCGCCAGATCCACCTGATCCACCGCCGCCACCTGATCCACCTGAACCACCAAAGCAAACTGTTCTTTGCTGTGCAAATATTGGTTGATTGACAAATGTTCTTGTTGTTACAGCAACATTCTCTGTTACTCTACTCCTATCTCTACCTTGTCCCCACCATCCTCGTCTACTTCTTCTTGTCTGTCGTCTCGCTTCTTGAGTTGTATTTGTCTGCTGGAATTGATAAGACCAACTATATGTTGCTCTGTTTATACCTGGAGATCCATAAGAACCTGGAGATCCAGGTTGACCACTACCTCCTCCACTTCCAGGAGATCCTGGAGATCCACTACCACCAGGCGATCCAGATGAACCGTCAGAACCTGGAGAACCTGGAGAACCAGGATTTGTAGGGGCATTACCATCAGATCCATCTACTCCATCAACACCATCATATCCTCCTCCACCTCCTGCCCATATTCTTGAGTCTGATCCTTCACACTCAACAAATACTACACGAGATGCAGGTGCAGAAGGATTACTAATACTAACAGCATTACCGCCAGGTTGCCCAGATGATACACCTTTTGCTCCACCTGCTGCAAATACACCATAACCTGAAGGTGTATTATGTACATATACATTAAGATTAGATGATGCAGAACTAGCAATAGAAACTGCAGGAGTAGCAACATTAGGAGAAACCATCCTCCCTCTAACTCTCAAGTATTTTGTAATATTTTTATTTAAATTTGAATTCCAGTTTACACTAGCAGTTGGTGTATCAGGTCCAGTAAGAGTACCAACATCAAACTGCTTTTCTTCTTTATTAGGATCTTGCTCAATAACATATTCTTTAATAACATCCTTTATAGTATTAGGAGATATAGCACCACTAGTAGGGATATGTGCGTTCTCTGTGGAATCTAAAAGATATGGTAAATGTGGTACAGATGATGTTGGGTGTGAAGGATAATTATATGGTGCATCAAGATCTGTTACCCTGTGCATCTCAGATGCAGAGATAGATCTTGAGGTATCACCAATCGCTGCTCTAATAGTACCAAATGATATTTCACTATTATTTGGTATATTAGCAGTCTTAAGTAATTTTCTAGTATTATTTGACCAATCAGGTGCTGCCATGATTAATTACCTCAAGAAAGTGTGCCTAATGAAACTGATCCAACTCCTGCTACATTTAATTTAGCAGTAGTACCATCAATAATAATTGATACACCAGTTGTTGCACTTCCAACTAATGATCTCCATATATTATCAGATCCGAAAATCTGAAGTTGTTCAGTTGGTGAATAGTAAACTTGGTTACTTGTACTCCAACCAGGTGGTCTCTCTGGTGGATTAGTAGGTGCTTCAGAAAGACGATTAGAGTTACTAGTAACTATTTTACCTAACCATGCTCTTTCTTCAAGTAAATCATATCCAAGTTCTGTACTTAATCCAATTGGTTCACCATCAGCAAATCTAACTCTATATTTCTTATTTGCTCCATCATACCACATACTTCCTTCATAGTCACCATCACTAACATCAACATAAGCAGGGTTACCAGAAACACCACCACTAGGAGTAAAGTTCCTTGGTAATATAAATGCCTCACCTGAATATCTCATATCCAAACTACCACCAGGTTCCCCACTGTTAATACCAATTCTACATGTAGTAGTGTTAGCAATACCAATAGTTCCACCTATACCAGTGTGGTTATTCCAGAATGTTGTATTCTTATAAATTTCAAACTTCTCAGTATTGAGAGAATTGGCAGTTGTTGTAGTACCAATACCAACTGAACCTTCAAAAATTGCTTGAACATTCCTTATTTGACCATTATCACTTCTACCATATCCAACATATAACTGTGCTGTATCTGCTCTCTGTCCAGATGTTGATCCAATACCTATTCCTTTAGCAGTAGTATGACAAAATAGTTCTGAGTTATCATAGAATTCAAGACCCTCATTGATACCACGACTAGCACCACCAACAGAGTTAGTATTAATTCCAAGATACTTACCAAACATGTAAGTACTAGAACCATCAGTTAATTGTAAGTTACCAAGATTACTAATACCTGCAGGAGCATAGAGTGAAGTAAATGATCCAATACCAGTAACACCATCAATCTTAATTACACCTGTACTAATAGTACCAATACCCTGAACATTAAGACTACCACCAACTTGTAGATCACTGACTGAAGATATTCCTAAAGTAGAAACACCAAGAACATTTAAGTTAGTAAATGATCCATCACTACCAGTAATTTTTCCACCACTAACTGCACCTGTTGCAGTAATGCTACTAGCACCAGCAATAGGTCCATTCATAGTGATACCACTACCAATGATTAGTCCACCACCTGCTCCTAATATTAATGGTCCTTGTGCTTCAATTCCACCACCATTACATGTAAGTCCACCACCAATAATTGCACCAGCAGTTGACCTTAATCTTGTACCAGTAATAGTACCACCAAATGATAAATTACCTCCACCAGTAACATCTCCAGTTAATGTTGATATACCAGAAACAGATAGTCCTGCACCAACATTTAATACATTAACATTCTGAGTTCCACCTAGTTCAAGATCTCCAACAAAAGTTCCACCAATTGATAATGAACCAGCAACAAACAAATCACCAGAGTTAACTCTAACAGTACCAATAAATCCTGCTGCCTGTCCTATAGCAGATGAAGTATCACCAACACCTAAGAACTCTCCAACTAGTAGATCTTGTCCTATTGTACTAACACCAGTTCCCTTAATAATACTCTTAACTAATCCAGTGGTCTGTAATTGTTCTACTTGAATAGTAGGATCACCAAGAATACTGTATGCAGTCTGAGCACCAACAGCAGTAGAAGCAGTACCAGCAAATGTGGTAGCAGTTATTATTCCACCATTGGCAACAATACCACCAGTAATTTGTAGTGTACTAAAGCTAGTGATACCAGTGAATGTACCACCAACACCAGCAATATAATTAACACCTATATTTGGATTATCCGTTAAACCTGCTGCTACGACTGATCTTGTAGCATTAGTAATTGTACCAATAAAGCTAGGAGCAGATATACTTGTAGTTGCTGTTACTGTTGAGAATGTACCAACATCAGCATTAACATTACCCTGACCTGCACCAGTTGTATTTGTTACAGTAAGATTCTTTGCTACTATTCCTTCAAATGTACCAACACCACTGTTGGCATCCATGTATATCTCATATCCTACACCAAATGATGCTTGATTTCTAGTTCCAGTAGTACCGATACCAACATCTTTAAGTGAATATATCGTCTGACCTACACTAGGATTAACCCACACTGAAGCAGGAATACCAGTTAATTCTGATCCATCTCCTACAAATTTTTGTGCTGTAATAATACCAGCAAGACTAATCGTTGCTCCTTCAGTACCTACACCAACCTGAAATGCCTCTTCTGGAACCGTGGTTCCTATACCTACTGACGAACCAGTAGAAACATTGAGATTACCGTAATATGTTGTATAACCAACTACTTTAAGATTATTTAATTCAGTATTCTGATCAACAATTACATTACCTCGAACATCGAGTTGTTGTCTGGGAATAGTACTTCCGATACCGACCAGACCATTATTAGAGATCAGATCATCAGTATCTACCTGGATCCCATCTCTAAAATTGATGACGGTTTTATAATTGCTAGGC
>MDTB01198111.1_pt1 | contig 10783 bp, 11 predicted proteins | sample 811161 | NCBI WGS metagenome assembly MDTB01 (sample SAMN05326650, study PRJNA326480) | marine metagenome | isolation source: seawater | place: Mediterranean Sea | collected 2009 | reverse complement strand
GTTTTGTCTTCGGTGCGCACAACAATGCGGGTGCCAACCTCAATATGCGGGGGTACCATAATGCGCTCTCCATTATCAACTACGGCAGGTTTGTAGGATGAAGAGGCCGTCTGGCCTTTGATGACCGCGTCTGCTTCAACCACAGTTAGCACTACCTGTTCTGGCAGGGTGATGGAAATAGGCTCGCCTTCGTGGCTTTGCAAGGTAACGCTCATCCCGTCTTGCAGAAAAACAGCGGTCTCACCTATCATATCCTCGGCGATGCTTATTTGCTCAAAAGTTTCGGTATGCATGAAAATATGCATATTGGCTTCGGCATAAAGATAGGTACATTCTGCTTCATCCAGAATAACCCGCTCAACAGATTCTGTAGCCCGAAAGCGTTCATTTAGTTTTGTGCCATCGCGGATATCGCGCAACTCAATCTGGGCAAAAGCTCCGCCCTTGCCCGGCTTCACATGGCTGGTTTTAACCGCCACCCACAAACGTGACTTATGCTCAATCACATTGCCCGGGCGAATAGCGTTTCCGTTTAACTTCATCTTTTAATTTCCTTATATTGGCTAGCCAAGCTGCGCCATATGAGCGGTAGTGTCTAGCATCCGATTAGCAAAGCCCCATTCATTATCATACCAGCCCATAATGCGCACAAACCGGTCTGCCTGCACTTGTGTTTGCGTTAAATCAGCCACACAAGAATGGCTATCATGATTGAAATCAACAGATACTAAAGGCAAGGTGTTAACGCGCATCACCCCTTTCATAGGGCCTTCAGCAGCGGCTTTCAACGCGGCATTGACGCTGTCACGGTCACATTCTTTTTTGGAATAGAAATGCAAATCTACCACGGATACGTTTTCGGTAGGCACGCGCACCGCAGAACCATCTAGCTTGCCATCTAGCTCTGGCAGAACAAGGCCAACCGCCTTTGCCGCACCAGTAGTTGTCGGCACAATCGAGCGTGCCCCAGCACGCGCACGGCGCAAATCTTTATGCGAGTTGTCCAGAATATTTTGATCGCCTGTATAGGCATGGATAGTCGTCATATTGCCAGAAATCAGGCCAAAACTATCGTTCATCACCTTAGCCATCGGTGCAAGGCAGTTTGTTGTACAAGACGCGTTTGATATGATCAGATGATCGCCTCGCATATGGCCGTGATTAACCCCATATACGACGGTAAAATCAGCCCCAGAGGCAGGGGCTGAAATCAGCACTTTTTTTGCGCCTGCGGACAGGTGCGCCGAAGCTTTCTCGCGGCTGTTAAAATGGCCCGAACATTCCAGCACTACATCTACATCCAGTGCGCCATGCGGCAATAAAGCAGGGTCGCGTTCATGGGTAACGCTGATCTTACCCCTACCAACATCCATCCAGTCTTGTTCAAAAACAATGGGGGAGGCGAATTTACCATGTGTTGAATCAAATTCCAGCAGATGTGCCATCACGTCGGTAGCACCGGGGGAATTTAGCAATACAACTTCAATATCATCACGTTTTTGTTCAATAAGCGCACGTAAAACCAGTCTTCCAATGCGGCCAAATCCGTTAATGGCAACACGCGTTTTCATAGGGTCATCTTCCTTTACTATGCCTCAACCAGCGACGATATTGTTATACAAAATAATCAAGGGCAGTGACACCCCTAATGCACGCTAGTCGAGCTTTGCTAAAGCAGCCTTCGTAACCGCTTCTGCGGTAATGCCAAAATGCTGGAATAGCGCGTCTGCTGGGGCAGAAGCCCCAAAACTACGCATCCCGACAAAGCTGAAATCAGGGCCGGCAACATGAGCCCAGCCCATTTCAATACCTGCTTCTACTACCACGATAGATTTTGCCCCTGCGAGCAAGCTGGCACGGTAATCAGCATCTTGATGGATTAAAATATCCATACATGGCACAGAAACCAAACGTGTAGGATGCCCGCTAGCTTCTAATTGCTGGCGTGCCTCTTCTGCTATCATGACCTCAGATCCTGTTGCCATGAGGACAATTTCTGCGGCTGCGCTCGCTTCACGCAGCACATAGCCGCCGCGCATAGATTTATTTTCTGCAATATCTTCACCTAGGCGCATTTGCGGTAAGCCTTGACGGCTGAGGGCTAGGATTGAGGGGGTGTTGTGCGTGTCCAGACCAATTTGCCATGCTTCTGCGGTCTCCACAATATCGCAAGGGCGGAACAGATTTAGATTTGGTATCGCCCGCAGCGCTGCAAAATGTTCAACGGGCTGATGGGTTGGCCCATCTTCCCCTAGGCCAATAGAATCATGCGTCATCACATAAATCGCGCGTTGCTCCATCAGGGCTGACAGCCGGATAGAAGGCCGGCAATAATCCGTGAAGACCAGAAAGGTGCCGCCATAAGGCACCACCCCGCCATGCAGAGCAATACCGTTCATTGCAGCGGCCATGCCATGCTCACGTACTCCATAATGGATATAATGTCCGGCTGGATTCTGGCGTGAGAAAATATCCTGGTCGGCAGCTTTCGTATTGTTGGATCCGGTTAGATCGGCAGACCCGCCAAACAATAATTGCGTCTCTGCAACTAGGGCTTCGATAGTCTTTTGGCTAGCAACACGGCTGGCCACCTTTTGCGGGTTTGCAGCAAGCTCCGTCTTCATCTTCTGCACAGCTGTTGCCGCGGCATCTGAAATATCGCCAGATAGGGCTGCTAAAAATGCCTCTTTTTTTGCCGATGTTTCTAGTCTCTGCGTCCAGTCGCCTCGTGCCTTTTGACCATGATTACCTATTTTGCGCCAGTTACCCAAAATATCTTCTGGTATTTCAAATGGGGCATGGCTCCAGCCTATCGCCTTTCTGGTACCAGCGATTTCTTCTGCACCAAGGGGTGCGCCATGCACTTTTGAGGTACCAGACACGGTTGGCGCCCCTTTCCCGATAACGGTTTTGCAGCGAATAAGGCTAGGCTTGGCCGTGTCCGCTTTGGCAGCGGTAATGGCCTTATCTACATCCTGCATATCATGGCCGTCACAATCTAAAACCTGCCAGCCATAAGCGGTGAAACGGGCACTGATATCATCGGATACGGTCAGCTCTGTTTTGCCATCAATAGAAATACCATTATCGTCAAACAGCACGATAAGCTGGCCCAGTCCGAAATGCCCGGCCATAGAGGCGGCTTCATGGCTGATCCCTTCCATCAAGCACCCATCACCGGCGATAACATAGGTGTGGTGGCTTACCAGCGCGTCACCAAATTTTGCGCGTAAATGCATCTCTGCCATTGCCATACCTACCGCATTGGCGATGCCTTGCCCCAACGGGCCAGTGGTCGTCTCAATCCCCGCTGCATGGCCATATTCAGGATGGCCTGCAGTTGCACTGCCCAGCTGGCGGAAATTGCGCAACGCATCCAAGCTTGTACCTTTATAGCCCGTTAAATAGAGCAGCGCATAGAGCAGCATTGAGCCGTGACCAGCGGATAAAACAAAGCGATCTCTATCTGGCCAGTCCGGATGTTCCGCATCAAATTTCAAGTGGTTCGAGAATAAAACAGTGGCGGCATCTGCCATGCCCATAGGCATACCCGGATGACCAGATTTCGCTGCTTCAACAGCATCCATTGCAAGCGCGCGGATAGCATTTGCCATCATCGAAGAGGGAAGGTTTGCCATATCAGTCTTTCTCATTCATTTAGCCAGTATCCTCATCATAGGGCTATATATGGCCAGACCCAGACAATCAAGGCTATAGCTGAACTTTGCATAAGATTTAAATAGCATTTTTGCAGGTTACGGCTGCTACTGGTTATGCTTAGCATCTAAAACAAGGGTTCAGTTTTTGAATGGGCGTAAAATTATTTACTTCAAATGCCGCTTCTGGCCTGTGCCGATTCGTGGTGGTAAGCGGGCGTCAATTCTAGCTTTATGCATCTGGTTAACAGGCTTTGGCTAGGTAAAAGCGATGCCTGATAGTTTCCGTGAATCCAAGCGATAGGCAGAGTTAGACGTGTAAGGCGTTGGGTAAAGGACGCAGAACAACATATTGTCAGGCTTGTTTTTTTAACTTAATCAGCGCACGATAAATTTTGAATGAGAGCGGCTGGACATCGTGTTTTGTTTTTCGATGGCTGAACGCTTGGATTGCGCATAATGGCTGAAACGCTACCCCTGCGGTGTCGCCGTGACGGGGCAGGTATATCTTAAAGCGTAACAAAAATTAATTTTAGGGGATAAGGCACCGCGAATATGACAGGGCCTAAATTAGAAACCGCATTGCAAGGTCTGCAAGATGCTATCAACGAGTTGGACAGAACCATTCTGGATACAGCTAGTAGGTTTAGTGCCCCTAGAGCGAGCGAAACTTCAAGTGACATAAGCGATGTTTCCCCCCCTGCTGATTCGGGCATGTCTGCAGATATGTTGAGAGCGGAGCTAGAGGCCCTGCGCCAGATGATAGCAAAGGCAAGTGCGCTTATCGATGGTGAGCAAGAAGATAGCCTGTTCGCTTCAGATGAGGTTCTGCATTAATGGCACAATCGGTTGTAACAGTCAGATTAAATGGCCAGCCCTATCAGATGGGATGCGGGCAAGGCGAGGAAGCGCATATCGAAGCGCTGGCCAAACAGGTGGATGATATCATTACAGCGGTTAAGTCTGATGCGGGCCAGCTTGGCGATACCCGCTTACTTGCTATGGCCGCCCTTATTCTGGCTGACCAGAAACATACCCTGCAAACTGCCAGCCCTGAAACGGCGGAACCTCATGCACACGTGCAGGCGGATAACAGGGCCATATCAGCAGAGGCAGAAGCCATGCTGGCAAGTCAGCTAGAAGCGATGGCATCAAAGCTACGCGGCCTGAAAGACCAGCTCGATAGCATAACTTGAAAAATAACCTAAACTAGCCTAGTTTCTATGAGGTGATGGCTGGGCTTCGCGCTCGGTATTTCGATCCCTGGGGCCATAATCTTCTGTCGGGAGCTACCACTGGCAAAGTTGCGATTTTGCTATTGCGGCGCCCACCTGTCTAACAGGTCACAGAGGATGAAAACATCCAACGGCTGTCCTGGCTATCACTTTTTGGCTATCAGTTTTTGGCTATCGCTATCACTTTTTGGCTATCGCTTTTTGGCCATCTCTTTAAAGTCCAGAAAATTGGGATTTAGATGACGCAAGCCAACCCCGATAAGATAAAAGTTGAAACCCGAAAACAGGCCGCCGCCTCCCGCGCAGCCGCTTCTAAGGCAAACCCAGAGGCCGCTGAAAAGCTGGCTAAATTTGCTGAACATCTAATCGCCGAATTTCACCCCCAAAACATTGCTGGATATTGGCCAATCAAGAGCGAGCTAGATGTGTTCCCGCTGCTTTCTGCCCTTGCTATGACGCCAAAGGTGGGGCTGTGTTTGCCGATAACGGGTGCGCCCGGAACAGCGCTGAGCTTTCACCGCTGGCAGCTAGGAGAGGCGCTGGATATCGGGCCGTATAATACCCGCCAGCCCTTTCCGGACAAAGAAGAATTATTGCCAGATTTGATGCTTTTGCCCCTATTGGCTTTTGATGAAAAATTGAACAGGCTGGGCTATGGCGGCGGATTTTATGACCGCACCCTTGCCAGCCTTGCGCACAAAGGTAATACAATAACAGCGATTGGTATCGCCTATGAAAGCCAGAAAATGGATAAGGTGCCAACGGGGTATTTTGACCGGCCTTTAGATGGTGTGCTTACCCCATCTGGATTGATTATGGGCTGAACAGCGTTTAGATGGCTGATTGATAAAGCGAGAAGGGTGAAAAATATGCGGGTTCTTTTTCTGGGGGATATTGTTGGCCGTGCTGCCCGGCAAGCGGTGATAGAGGCTGTGCCTGTTTTGCGCACCGAATTAGCCTGTGATTTTGTTATCGCAAATTGTGAAAATGCCGCTGGGGGATTTGGGGTAACGCCCCCTATTTGTGAGGCGCTATTTGCAGCGGGAATTGATGTTTTAACTACGGGTAATCACGCTTTTGATAAGTCTGAGATTAGCCCTTATATGGCGAGCCAGCCCCGTTTATTGCGCCCTGCAAATATGAATGCGGCTTTTCCGGGGTCTGGTCATGTGATTATTCAAAATGAAAAGGGGCAGCGTCTTGGTGTTATGAACATTATGGCGAATTTGTTTATGGCAGAAAATGAAAATGCGTTTGCCTGTGCAGATAAGCTTCTGGCTGAAATGGTGCTAGGAGAAGCTGTGGATGCGCTGGTTTTGGATTTTCATGGGGAGGCGACTTCTGAGAAATGCGCGATGGGCTTTCATATGGATGGCCGAGCTTCGCTGGTGGTTGGCACGCACACCCATATCCCTACCTCAGACACACGGATACTGCCTAATGGCACAGCCTATCAAAGCGATGCTGGCATGTGCGGTGATTATAATTCGGTCATTGGCATGCAAAAAGAAGCGGCAACAGGGCGTTTCAACGGCCAGCCTGCTGGGAAACTGGCGGTGGCAACAGGCACCCCTAGCTTATGCGGGGTGTTAGTAGATATCAGCCCAGATACTGGTCTGGCCACAGAAGTGCGGCAAATCCGAAAGGATGGCGTGCTGGCCCCTGCGTCCTAAGATAGGGGACAATGTGCGCAGATTAAAAAAAGAAATTCATCTCCTTATCTTTTTTCTTAATTGCCCTTCTGCTATATCAGACGCAGAATAAGTAAATTCCGATTTCAGATGATGATTGATAAGCGGAGCTGGAGCAAATGGCAGGCCATTCCAAATTTAAAAATATTCAACATCGCAAAGGGGCGCAGGATAAAAAGCGCGCTAAAATCTTCACCCGCCTTATAAAAGAATTGGCGGTAGCAGCAAGAGGCGGTACAGACCCAGCGAGCAATCCGCGCCTTCGCGGCGCCTTGCTAGCCGCGCGGGCGGCCAATATGCCAAAAGATAATATCGAGCGGGTATTAAAAAAGGCAGAAGGCGGTGAAGGCGAGCAGTATGAGGAAATTCGCTATGAGGGGTACGGCGTTGGCGGCACCGCTTTTATTGTCGAGGCGATGACCGATAACCGCAACCGCACAGCCTCTGAGGTGCGTGCAGCCTTTAGTAAGTTTGGGGGCAGCCTTGGGGAGACAGGTTCGGTTAGCTTTATGTTTGATAAGGTTGGTCAAGTTATCTTTGCAGGCAGTGTTGGCGATGCAGATACCATGTTTGAAGCCGCGCTAGAGGCAGGTGCAGATAATGTCGAATCTGATGATGACAGCCATGTTGTGACCTGTGCGCCCGAAGATTTCAATGCGGTGCGCGAAGCTTTGCAAGAAGCGTTTGGCGATCCTGTTGAAGCAGAGCTAACCTGGATTGCCCAGAATGAGCTGGCGGTTGATGAAGACCAAGCTCGAACATTGTTAAAATTTATTGATGCGCTCGAAGATAATGAGGATGTGCAGAGCTTATCTTTCAATTTCGAGATTTCTGATGAGATTATGGCAAAAATTGAGGCATAGCCCATGCTGATGCTGGGCATCGATCCGGGCCTTGGTGCAACAGGCTGGGGTCTGGTGTCTATGCAAGGAACGCGGCTTTGTCATCACCGCCACGGTATTATCCGCAGCACCGCCCGTGAGGCCGACACAAAAAGGCTAGCTTCTATTAGCTACCAGTTGGAAGAAATCATTAAAGTCGAGCGGCCTGATGCCGCCATTATCGAAGAAATTTTTGTGGTAAATAATCCGCGGTCAGCGCTGCGTTTGGGTATGGCACGCGGCGTGGCGGTAATGGCGTGTGGGCGGGCCGAGCTGTCCCTTTATGAAATTTCTGCGCGGCGCGTAAAGCAAGCGGTAACGGGCACTGGCAAAGCAGATAAAAGACAAGTCTCTGAGATGGTGGCGCGGCTTTTAAATATTCAGGCGCCGCCATCAGATGCTGGCGATGCGCTGGCGATGGCCATAGCTGGCTTGCAAGGGGGAAGCTCAAAACTGGCTTCAGAACAAAGGGCGCCAGCGCCATCTGGTGGGCTGGAAGGCGCAATCGCTGCTGCCCTAGCCAAGCAAGACCAGTCCAGCTAATCTGAGGCAAATAAATGCATAATAGGAGGCGCTCTCGATGATAGCACAGCTAAAAGGCCAGATAGTTGCCAGCGATTTAACCTATTTGGTGCTGGATGTTATGGGGGTTGGCTATCAGATTTTTGCTAGTGGACGCAGCCTATCCCAGCTTGGCGGTGTTGGCGCAGAGGTCACTGTGCTAACAGAGCTAGTGGTGCGTGAGGATTCTATGACCCTTTATGGCTTTGCTAGCGAGGGCGAACGCGCTGCTTTCCGCCTGCTACAGACAGTCCAAGGGGTCGGCGCAAAGGCAGCATTATCTATTCTGACAGTGTTAACACCAGATGAGTTGGCGCAAGCTATTTTGGCTGGGGATAAAGCGATGGTGGCGAGAGCAGAGGGTATTGGCCCGAAACTCGCCTTGCGGATTGTCAATGAGTTGGCACAAAAGACCGCCTCTCTTGCGGGGGGCGGCCTGCAGGCAGCATCTGATGGCGTTGCTAGCCCTGATGCAACCACAGCGGCGCAAAATGCAGTTTTGCAAGATGCGCTTTCAGCACTGGTCAATCTAGGCTATTCTCGCACGGAGGCCTTTACCGCCCTGCAAAACGTACAAAAACAAGGCACAGATAACGATATTTCGGCGCTCATCGCGGCGGCATTGAAACAAATGGGAAGCGCACAGTAATATCGGCTAATGAAGAGTTGGCGGTTAGGCGCATTACGGCTAAACCAGAGGTTAAGACTATAAAAGAGATAAGCGCGTGACAGAAACCCCTCCATCGATTTCCCCTGAGATAGACCGCTTGATAGATGGCGAGGCACAAGGTGTGCAAGATCCGGCTTTGCGCCCCTTAATGCTGGATGAATTTATCGGTCAGGGTCAGGGACGCGCTAATTTAGAAACCTTTATTCATGCGGCTAGCCAACGAAGCGAGGCAATGGATCACACGCTTTTGCATGGCCCGCCCGGCCTTGGGAAAACAACTATGGCGCAAATTATCGCCAATGAGCTTGGCGTGGGCTTTCGGGCAACCTCTGGGCCGGTAATTGCACGCGCAGGCGATCTCGCTGCTTTGCTGACAAACCTTGCCCCGCGTGATGTCTTGTTTATTGACGAAATTCACCGTCTAAACCCAGCAGTTGAAGAAGTCTTATATCCGGCGATGGAAGATTTTCAGCTGGATCTTATTATCGGCGAGGGGCCTTCTGCGCGCTCGGTGCGCATTGATTTGCCCCGATTTACCCTAGTTGGGGCAACCACTCGCTCTGGCTTGCTGACAACGCCTTTGCGTGACCGTTTTGGTATCCAGATGCGGATGCAGTTTTACACGCCGCAAGAACTTGTTGCGATCTTAAACCGGCAAGCACATAAGCTAGATATGCCGCTTACGAGTGATGGCGCGTTGGAAATAGCAAGGCGTTCGCGCGGCACACCGAGGGTCGCTGGCCGATTGTTGCGGCGGGTGCGTGATATTGCGCTGGTCGCAGGGGCAGGCGAGGTAAGTGCAACAATTGCAGATGAAGCGCTGGGCCGGTTAGAGGTAGATTCGCAAGGTCTGGATAGTATGGATAGACGGTATTTATCTTGCCTTGCAACCTCCTATGGGGGCGGGCCGGTAGGGGTGGAAACACTGGCAGCAGTATTGTCTGAGCAGCGCGATATGCTGGAAGAAGTGATAGAGCCCTATTTGTTGCAGACAGGCTTATTAATCCGCACACCGCGCGGGCGATGCTTATCTCCTGCCGGCTGGACCTATTTGGGTCTGGATGCGCCAGCAGAAGCTACCCGTCAGCTTGATTTGCTTGCATCACCTAGTCAGGCTGACCTAGACTCAAATGACAGGTAAATAAACAAGTCTTAACTAAATGATGATAATAATGACAGGGTTTTGAAATCGTGCCAGATAGTCCAGAAAATATTGATGCTACGATTAAGCAGGCTGCCGCAGGCCTTGATGGTTTTATTGACTGCTCAAACCCCGCTCAGCATCGCCATATTTATGGCGTGACTGTACAATATGAAGATATTGACGCTGGCGGTATCGTCTATCATGCAACCTACCTTAATTTTGCAGAACGGGCGCGCTCTGCCTTGTTGCGTGCCTGCAAGTTTGATGTGCAGCATTGGCTTCGTGAACGCCAGCAAGGCTTTGTTATTACCCATATTGAAACCGATTATCACAGTCCGGCGCACTTGCATGACCAGCTATATGTGGAAACAACCTGTGTCCATTTGGGCGGGGCGTCTACGCTTTTGCAGCAAGATATCAATTCTCTTCATAATGGCCTTAATTTTGCCAGAGTTTTCGTCAAAGCTGCATGGGTGGATATAGAAGATGGGCCGCGAAAGTTTCCAGAGCCCCTACAGGCTGTGTTTAGGACGTTTCAGCCGACTTCATAGCACAATAACCAGAGCATTTTGAAAAAGAAATGCTTATCGATAGAACAGCGGTTAAAGCTATTTGGCGTGGTAATTGATAATAGAAGGCTGGCGTCTCTCCCTCTAAATAGACTATATGAACAATCAAACTTTGATGAATGATGACCTATTTTTGATGAATGAAGGATTTTGAGTAAAAATGGCAACAGAGACCGCGATTGAAAATACCGTAATAACGGCCACCTCTCAGGCACATGACCTCACTATTCTAGGGTTGTTTTTCGCTGCTGATCCTGTAGTGAAATTCGTCATGTTGCTGCTGGTAGCAGCCTCTATTTGGTGTTGGGCAATTATTTTTGAGAAAATACGCCTTATCCGTCGGCAGAAAAAACATGCGGCTGCCTTTGATGAGCTG
>MDTB01192490.1_pt1 | contig 10783 bp, 12 predicted proteins | sample 811161 | NCBI WGS metagenome assembly MDTB01 (sample SAMN05326650, study PRJNA326480) | marine metagenome | isolation source: seawater | place: Mediterranean Sea | collected 2009 | reverse complement strand
TTTTCTTCTTTGATGATATCCATACAAAGCTCAACACATTCATCACAAATAAAAACTGTAGGGCCAGCAATTAATTTTCTTACTTCATGTTGGCTTTTTCCGCAGAAGGAACAATAAAGAATATTTTTGTTGTTTTTTTCAGACATAACGAATCAATTTCTTAATAATAGATGTTAGGATTCTTCTTAGCAAGTATAAGTTGTGTGAGAGGCTATATGTTGTGTACTATTTTCTTTTTTCTACAACAGAGTCTATTAATCCAAATTTTTTCGCATCCTCTGCCGTCATAAAATTATCTCTTTCAAGAGCATTTGCAATTTCATCAACTGTTTTTCCAGTATGTTTCGAATAAATTTTATTCAATCTATCTTTTAAAGTAAGAATTTCTTTGGCATGGATTTGAATATCTGTAGCTTGGCCTTGAAATCCTGCAGAAGGTTGATGAACCATTATTCTAGAATTAGGTAAAGAAAATCTTTTTCCTTTTTCTCCAGCTGCCAATAAAAAAGATCCCATTGAAGATGCTTGTCCAATACATAGTGTTGAGACTGGAGAGTTTATATATTGCATCGTATCATAAATACCCAAACCTGCTGTAACTAGACCTCCTGGACTATTAATATAAAAATTAATCTCCTTTTTTGGATTTTCAGATTCTAGAAATAGTAATTGAGCAGTAACTAGAGAAGCAACATTATCATTAACCGGACCTACTAAAAAAACTATTCTTTCTTTTAAAAGTCTTGAATATATATCATAAGCTCTTTCACCTTTGCCGGTTTGTTCAACCACCATAGGTATAAGATTATTCATTTGTTCTCTGAAATCACGACTCATAGAGGGTTTATACAACTATTGATTACTTTTTACTAATTTTTTCTGGTTTTGTTTTATTTTTTGATAATGATTTTGTGCTTTTTACTTTATCTGATTTAGAAGATTCAGGTTTTTTAGGTTGGTTAAATTTAGAAATAATTTTTTCAGCCTCTATGTTTGTTAATGTTTTAGAAGTTAATTTAATTTTAGACTTTAAAAATGATATAATCTTATCTTCATAAAGCATACCTCTCAAGCTTTGAATAGCATTTGGATTTTTTTGATAATAGTCCATAACCATTTTTTCTTGGCCAGGCATGTTTCTAGTTTGTTTTTGAATTTCTGATTTTATTTCTTCTTCATTAACTTTTAAATTATTTTTTTCAGCATATTCATTTAAAACTAAACCCAATTTTATTCTAGACTTAGCTAATTTTTCGTTATTATCTTTATGCCTATCCTTATCTTCTTTTTTTAAATTTTGAGTTATGTTTGCTAATTCATTATCAACTAAATTTTTTGGTAAATCAAAATTATGATTTTTTTCAAGTTGATCCAATATTTCTTTCTTAGTTATTGAGTCTAAAGCCTGTTTGTATTGTGAGGATATTTGTTTCTCTACAAGAATATTCAAATCTGCTAAATCCTTTGCTCCCATATTTTTTGCAAACTCATCATTGATTTTTGTTTCATCGGCTCTTTTAATATTTAAAACTTTACATATAAATTTAGTTTTTTTATTTGCTAATTCTTTTTTAGGATGGTTTGAAGGTAAATTTACCTCAATAGTTTTTTCATCATTTTTCTTTGCTCCAACAAGTTGGTTGTCAAAACCTTTAAGAAATAAATCTTTTCCTAGCTCTATTTGAACTCCTTTGCCTTCGCTACCTTCAAATTTTTTTCCATCTACAGTAGCTGAATAATCAAAAATAACTTGGTTACCTATTTCTGCTTTTTCATTATCTTTCTTATCTTTAAAATTTTTATTTTGTATAGCAATTTCTTTTATTCTGTCTTCAATGATTTTCTTTTCTACCTTAACCTTAAATTCAGTGGATTTAAAGTTTTCAAAAGATTTTAATTTTATTTCTGGGAGAGAGTCTATTTCTAAAACGTAGTTTAAGTCCTTTCCTTCTCCAAAAGTTTTTAAATCGATCTTTGGCTGACCAACAATTCTGATTTTTTTTTCTTCTATTGCTTTTGATGAACTTTCTTTTAGTATTTTATCAATAACTTCTCCGTAAACCGCTTTACCAAATTGATTTTTAATTACTTCTGGTGGTACCTTTCCTGGTCTAAAACCTTTCAGACTAACTTCTGATTGCAATTCAATTAATCTTTCATTCAACTTCTTTTGAATGCTTTCTTTATCAATAGAAATTGACAAACTAGTTCTTAAACCTTTTTTTGACTGTATCTCTACTTTCATAATTATCGTTGGTGGGCAAGAAGAGACTCGAACTCTTAAGCCTTGCGGCACTAGTTCCTAAGACTAGCGCGTATACCAATTCCGCCACTTGCCCAAAATTGATAAACGAAGTGCTTTATATATCAATTTACTTTTTTGCGAAACTATAAAGTCTAAAATAGAATAAGATATAAAGAGCTAAAAGAAAGAAAAACCAATATCTGCAAATCAATCCATCAAATCTAAAATATACTGATGGTAAAATTAACGATAAGTAAACTATATTTATAATCAAGGAATTTAAATAATTGGGGTTTTTAAACTTTTTCCATTTTTCTAAGTAATTAAATAAAAGCATATGAAGGTGATTTTGATCTGGATTCATAGGGGATCTTCTCAAATATAGTTTTCTAAAAAATGAAAAAAAAACCTCAAAAAATAGATAGAACAAAAGTATACAAAAGAAAAAGGATGAAATCTCAGGGTTTAAGTTATTTGTTTCAATTATATTTAAAACTACAAGGGATCCAAATAAATAAGATCCACTGTCACCCAAAAAAATTTTGGCATTTGGGAAATTAAATAATAAAAAAGAAAAAAGTATAGCTATTTGTCCAGCTAGAACAAGTGCAAGCTCAGTATTATTGTTTTCAATATTTATAAGTAATAGTACAAAATTTATTATTATTAAATGGATTGTGAGAAGACCATTAAATCCGTCTATTAAATTTGCACCATTTATAATAAACAAAAAACAAAGTAAAATAAATATAGTCTCAAATACTCTATTCTGCATCCATATTTTTAAGATAGGCACATCCATATTATCTATATTTATAGAAAGAAAAATTGTGCTTATTATTAAAACAACCATCATAAAAATTAATCTTACATTTGGATTTGTTCTAAGTTTAATATCTTCAAAAAATCCAATAACAAATAAAGCAAAAGGTAAAAAAAGGTAATCGTTCCACATTTTTCCAAATAAAAAGTAATAAATAGAAATAAAAACTACTAGAGACATCATTGAAGCTATCCCGCCACTTCTTGCAATTGGTTCATTGTGAAAAGCTTGAGGCTTATCGAAATCTTGGTCTAGTAAAATCCCATTGCCAATTTTATTTGAAAACTTATGCGTTACTAATGTAATAAAAAAAGCAATAATTGAAAAAAAAGATAAAAAATTAAATTCTATTGATTCTGCTTGCATTTTTATATTTTCCTTTATTATTTACTTTTACAATATAAATTCCAAATATAATTATAACTAAAGAGACAATGACTCTCCATGTGATAATTTCATCCATTAAAAAATAACCAAATAACACCCCAAATATTGGAATTAAGTATGCAACTTGTGTTTGGAATACTAGACCATTTACAGTCAAAATTCTAAATCTCAATAGCCAAGCAAATCCAGTCGCGACCACTCCTAAATAAATAATAGAAACAGTTGATTGTAGTGAAGGATTAGCATTCCAGGGGGACTCGAATATTAAAGCAAGAGGAATTAAAAAAATAAAAGACCAGAGAGTGGTGGAAGTAGTGACATTTTCATTTCCCATTTTTTTTAATTTTAAAGTTAAAATTCCACCAATTGAATAAAAAGTAGATCCAAGAATAGTAATTAAAGCGTATAAAAAATTTCTGTCATTTATGACAACTTTATCAAAAAATAAAAAAACAATTCCTGAAAATCCAAGAATAATTCCAAAAGATTTTAAAAAAGTTAATTTTTCATCTTGAGTAAAAAAATGTGCTAAAATTGTTCCGCTTATAGGTGTTGTGCTCATTAATATTGCTGCTAAATAGCTATCAATTTTGTTTGTTCCAATAGCAATTAAAGTAAAAGGAATTACAATGTTGCATAAACCTATTAGGGCATAAGGTTTCCAATTTTTTGAAAATCCTAGAATTTTAATTTTTTTATAAAAACAAATACATAGCAAAGGTATCGCTGCAAAAAAAACTCTCACTAAAGCCAAAGTTATGGGTTCATAGGAATAAGTTGCTATCTTGATATTAAAAAAAGATGAGCCCCAAATTAAACCTAAAAGTACTAACAAAAAGAGATCAAAAGTTTTCGCTTCTCTCATTTCAAGCCTGGATTGTATTCATGTAAAAAATGCATATCAGTCATTCACAATATTCTATTATTGAAATTTTTAAAATCTGCTATGTTTAATACATTATTAATAAAAATTACAAAGGAATTTTATATATGAGCGCTAAAGACGTTCTAAAATTAATGAAAGATAAAGAGGTTGAGTTTGTAGATCTTAGATTTACAGATCCGAGGGGGAAACTTCAACATTTAACAATGGATTCAACTATAGTTGATGAAGAGATGTTAACTGAAGGAGTATTCTTTGATGGGTCATCGATTGCAGGTTGGAAAGCTATTAATGAATCTGACATGATACTTAAGCCAGATTTATCCAGAAAAATCATAGACCCATTTAACTCCCATAATACTCTAAATATTTTTTGTGACATTCTTGATGCGGTTAAGAAAGATCCGTATGAAAGAGATCCGAGAGGTACTGCAAAAAAAGCAGAGGCTTATTTAAAAAAATCTGGAATAGGTGATAAAGCTTATTTTGGCCCAGAGCCAGAATTTTTTGTGTTTGATGATGTTAGATATAAAAATGACATGAATGAAACAAGTTTTATGATTGATAGTTCCGAAGGTCCTTACAATACAGGAAAAAAATACGAGAATGGAAACATGGGTCACCGTCCAGGAATTAAAGGAGGATATTTTCCAGTTCCTCCAGTTGATAGCGCTCAAGATATGAGGGGAGAATATTTAAAAGCATTGAGAGATATGGGAATTAAAGTTGAGAAACATCATCATGAAGTTGCTCCGAGTCAACATGAACTTGGCATGTATTTTAACACACTTACCAACCAAGCAGATAATGTTCAGCTTTATAAGTATGCAGTTCAAATGGTTTCTCATTCTTTTGGTAAAACAGCTACTTTTATGCCTAAACCGGTTAAAGGAGATAATGGCTCTGGTATGCACGTTCACCAATCAGTTTGGAAAGGTAATACCGCTACATTTTCCGGAAACAAATATGCTGGTTTGTCTGATACAGCATTACATTATATTGGTGGAATATTAAAACATGCAAAGGCAATTAATGCTTTCTCAAATGCAACAACTAATAGTTATAAAAGATTAATACCTGGTTTTGAAGCGCCAGTGCTTCTTGCATACTCTGCAAGAAATAGATCGGCTTCATGTAGAATTCCTATAACGTTAAGTAAGAACGCAGCGCGTTGTGAAATAAGATTTCCTGATGCTGCTGGTAACCCCTACTTAACTTTTGCATCAATGTTAATGGCTGGAATTGATGGAATTAAGAATAAGATTGATCCAGGTAAATCTCTAGACAAAGATTTATATACATTATCTGAAAGTGAAGTTAAGAAAATACCAACAGTTTGTGGTTCATTAAGAGAAGCTATGGAATCTTTAGATAAAGACCGTAAATTCTTAACTCAGGGTGGAGTATTTACTGACGACCAAATTGATGCTTATATAGCTTTAAAATTTGAAGAGATTTACAAATTCGAACACACGCCTCACCCTATCGAATTTGAAATGTATTATAGCGGATAAGAATTAGTCAGTTTTTTTTAAAATCTTTTGATCGGCAATCTTATCTTTGTTTGCGCCTTCTTTAATAGTGTACTCTAAAGTTCCATGAGCACCAGCTTCAACAGCTTTTATTTTATTTTTAAAAAGTTTTTTTTCTTTTTCCTGCTGCTCTCTTTCCTTTGCAAATTTTTCTAAATGTTTAGTGTCTCTCATAACAGATATTATACCTTAAAGGACTCCCCACATCCACAACGTTCTGTTTCATTTGGGTTTTTGAAGACAAATTGAGAGGAAAATTGCTCTTTTTTATAATCCATTTCTGTTCCTAACAGGTACATTATTGCTTTTGGGTCAATTAAAACTTTAACTCCTTTATCTTCTATTACTTCTTCATTTGGTTTAATTTCTTTCGCGTATTCCATAACATAAGAAAGGCCTGCACAACCTCCTGATTTAACACCTACTCTTACGCCGATTGCTGATTTATCAGCTGTAGACATAATCTGTTTAATTCTATCAGCTGCATTATCACTTAATTTAATTATACCTTTGCTCATAAATTTAACTCCAATTTTGCTGCTTCTGACATTTTATCTTTGCTCCAAGGTGGGTCCCAAACTAAGTTAAGTTCAACGTTTGAAACTTCATCTAGATTCATTATATTGTTTTTAACCATTTTTGGCAAACTTTCTGCGACAGGACAATTTGGAGAAGTTAATGTCATTTCTATATTAACTTTATTATTTTCAATAATATCTATTTTATAAATTAATCCAAGCTCATAAATGTTTACTGGTATTTCTGGATCATATATCTTTTTTATCTCTGAGATTACTTTTTCTTTTAAATCGCTCATAAAACCATCTTTATTTAACTGCCGAAACAAATGTATGCCATGCCATAGTTGCACATTTAACTCTCATTGGAAACTCTTTTACACCAGATAAAGAGGTAATTGTAGTTTTTTGGTCCTCGTTAAGACTGTTAATCTTAATTTTTTCATTATTCTTAATCATGTTTAAAAAATTTTCGACTATTTTGTCGGCAACATTAAAATCTTTACCTTTTAGAGTCTCAGTCATTATAGATGCTGAGGCTATAGAAATAGCACATCCTTCCCCTTCAAATGAGATGTCTTGTACTTTTTTATCTTCATCAAGTTTTAAAAAAACACGTACTTTATCGCCACATAGAGGATTATGCCCTTTTGACTCTTTATTGTAATCTTCAATTATTTTTTTATTTCTAGGATTCTTGCCATGATCTAGGATAATCTCTTGATATAATTCTTTTAAGTTCATTTAATCTTTAAATATTTTTTTACAATTTTTTATCGCTTTATCCAAGACATCAATATCATCTTTAGAATTATAGATGCCTAAAGAAGCTCTGGCTGAGGAAGTAATACCAAATTTTTCATGTAGTATTTGGCAACAGTGATGACCAGCTCGAATGGCAACGCCATCTTCATCTAAGATTGTAGCTATATCATGTGGATGAATTCCTTTTATAGTAAAAGAAATAATAGAACCTCTTTCTTTAGGATCTCCAATAATTGTTACAGAATTATTTTTTTTTAACTTTTCTAAACCGTATTCCATAATTTCCTTTTCATGATTAAAGATATTTTCGATTCCTATTTTTTCAATAAATCTTATTGACTCTGAAAAACCCACGACCTCAGCTGTTTGTAAAGTTCCTGCTTCAAATTTTGTTGGTGATCCTGGAAACGTTATCTCTTCTTTTTTCACCTCATCAATCATTCCTCCGCCCCCTTGATAAGGTGGTAATTTTTCTAACCATTTCTTTTTTGCATAAAGAATTCCAACTCCAGTAGGTCCATACATTTTATGACAAGATAAAGCATAAAAATCGCACCCTAAATCTTGCATATCTACTTTTAAATGAGGTGCTCCTTGGCAACCATCTACTAATACAGGAATTTTTTTTGTCTTTGCTAACTCTACAATTTGTTTGATGGGCAAAATTGCTCCAGTAACATTTGACAGATGTGTAATTGCTATTATTTTAGTTTTACTTGATATTAATTTTTTAATCTCATCAATTTCTACTTCTCCTCTCTCATTGCATTTAGCAAATTTTATTATTGCTCCCTTTCTCTGTCTTAAAAAATGCCATGGAACATAATTTGCATGATGTTCTAATTCAGTTAGTAAAATTTCATCCCCTTTATTAATAAAGGTTTCTCCATAAGTAGCTGCTATTAAATTTATTGCTTCAGTAGCATTTTTAGTAAATATAATTTCTTCTCTTGATTTTGCGTTGATATATTTTTTTACTAAATCTCTGGTTTCTTCAAATCTATTTGTAGCTGTTACTGCTAAGCTATGAACGCTTCTCCCAATATTTGAAAATTCACTAGCATAGAATTTAGAAATTCTATCTATTACTTTTTGAGGTTTTTGAGATGAATTAGCATTATCTAAATAAACTAAATTTTTACCGTTAATTTTATTTTTAAAAATTGGAAATTCAGATTTAATACTATTAATATCCATAAATCTGATCCTCTATTTTAGATTGAATAAATTTTTTAATTGTTTCGCTTTTGATGACTTCTACTACATCTTCGAGGAAGCCTCTGATCAAAAGTTTTGTTGCTTCAGATCGGCTTATTCCCCTCGACATTAAATAATACAAAGAGTCTTCATCAAGACTTCCAGAGGTTGAACCATGTGAGCATTTAACATCGTCAGCATAAATCTCTAATTCTGGTTTTGAGTCAAACTCAGCCTTGTCACTTAATAATAAAGCTTTACTTAATTGATATGCATTAGTTTTTTGAGCAACATCTTTTACAAAAATTTTCCCTTGATATACGCCTTTACTTTCTAAATTTACAACGCTTTTAATTTTTTGGTAACTCTTACAGTTTTCAGATAAATGATTAATTCGTGTTTTAATTTCTTGATGTTCATCATTGTTTAAAAATAGTGCTGATTGAATATTACAATCACAGTTTTTTTCATTAAGATTACATTCTATATCTATTTTATTAAACTTTAGTCCTGATGAAAAAATGAAATTTTCATAAGTAGAATTAGAATATAAGTTGCCTTTACAAAATTTGTAAAAATAACCATTGCTACTATTATTTTGAATACTAATATTTTTAAATATAGAATTTTTTTCCAAAACTAGATTTTCATAAATATTATTAATAAATTTAAATTTTGAAAGATTTATTGTATACTCAATCATATGCATTTCAGAATTCTCTTTTAATTTAATTTTATTTTTTTTATTTATAATTTTATTTTCTAAATTTTCTGTATAAAAGTTATAAATAACAACAACTTTCTTAAATTTGTAATTTTTTTCAACTTCTAAAGAATAACTGTCTTGAGCAAGGGCATGATTTAAACAAATTAAAGGATTTTCATTTGAACCCTTGGTTAAACTATTTTCTTCGTAGGTTTTAATTCTAAACTGTTTTTTTTCTTCATATTTGAAATTACTAGAGTGTAAATTTCCATTTACGAGTATTATATAGTTATGTTCAAAATCTTTAAGTAAATCAATTTTATTTATATCTTTTGATGAACTTGTTAAATCTAACTTATGAAAGTTTTCATTAATAATTTTTTGAAAATCTGAAAATTTCCAATCTTCATATTTTTTATTAGGAAATCCAGTCATATTAAATGATTTTAGATTTTTAATTCTAAAATCTTTTTCTTCTTTCGATATTTTTTTAAATTTGTCTATTTCTGTAGATTGAACTTCAAAATTTTCTATCATTTACTTTAACTTTTCATAACCTGTTTTTTCTAGCTCTTTTGCTAATTCACTTCGTCCAGATTTAACTATTTTTCCTTTAGATAAAACATGAACATAATCTGGTTTTATGTAGTCTAATAACCTTTGATAGTGAGTTATAATTAAAAATGATTTATCTTTTTTTCTTGATGAATTAACTCCATTTGCAACAATTTTTAAGGCATCAATATCTAACCCAGAGTCAGTTTCATCCAATATAGAGAGATTAGGATTTAAAATTTTCATTTGTAAAATTTCATTTTTTTTCTTTTCCCCTCCTGAAAATCCGACATTTAGTTGCCTTGAAAGAAATTTTTCATCAATTCCAAGTTCACTAGATTTTTCTTTTATTAATCTCAAAAAAGATAATGTATCTAACTCCTTTTCACCTTTAAATTTTCGAATAGAATTTAATGAAGTTTTTAAAAAGATGTTCGTGTTTACTCCTGGTATTTCTAATGGATACTGAAAAGCTAAAAAGATACCTTTTTGTGCTCTCTTTTCGATTGGTACATCTTTAATATCTTCTCCGTTAAAGCTTAATTCTCCAGAAACATCATAGCCACTTTTTCCAGAGAGAATGTTTGCCAAGGTGCTTTTTCCAGATCCGTTTGGACCCATAATAGCGTGTAACTCTCCAGCTTTTATAGTTAAATTGAGGCCTTGAAGAATTTTTTTATCATTTATTGAAGCGTGTAAGTTTTTAATTTCTAACATTAACCAACGCTTCCTTCTAAGCTTATTCCTACTAATTTTTGAGCCTCAACAGCAAATTCCATAGGTAACTGCTGTAATACTTCTTTACAAAAACCATTTACGATAAGACTTATCGCCTCCTCTTGATTTAAGCCTCTTTGATTACAGTAAAATAACTGCTCTTCATTTATTTTAGAAGTAGTTGCCTCATGCTCAACTGTTGATGATGAATTTTTATTTTTAATATAGGGAACTGTGTGGGCTCCACATTTATTACCCATGAGTAAAGAGTCACACTGAGTATAATTTCTAGAGTTAAAAGCTTTTTTTCCTATATCTACTAATCCTCTATAAGTATTATCAGCTTGGCCAGCCGATATACCTTTTGAAATAATTTTACTTTTGGTGTTTTTTCCTAAATGAATCATCTTTGTTCCTGTATCCGCTTTCTGGTGATTATTTGTAATTGCTATTGA
>MDTB01038145.1_pt1 | contig 10783 bp, 9 predicted proteins | sample 811161 | NCBI WGS metagenome assembly MDTB01 (sample SAMN05326650, study PRJNA326480) | marine metagenome | isolation source: seawater | place: Mediterranean Sea | collected 2009 | reverse complement strand
TGCACGCTTGGCTCATTCTGAAAGGCAAACGGGTGTAAGAGACACCCAAAATAGGGATCAGGAGATTGTATGAACGAACCAGGCTCGCCACTTATGACGGGACTCGGACTGCAGGAAATCGCCTCGATGGATTCGTCGGGTCGTGCTGAACTTCGATTCGAGGTGCAGCCGCAGCATTGTCACGCAGTGGCACAAGGAGGCTACGTGACTGCATGGATTGATGCAGCGATGGCACGTTCCGTGTCTGCCGCCACAGAAGGGCAGTTCGGCTGCAACACATTGGAGATCAAAGTGGCTTTCTATCAGCCAGTGCAGAAAGACCAGGTGGTGACAGCGGCAGGTTGGGTTGTCCGGATGGGACGTTCAACAGCCTTCCTAGAAGGCGAGCTGCGGAACGAGGTGGGAGAGGTCCTGGCGAAAGGAACGTCCACTGCAAAATTGGGCAAGTTCAGGGGTAGTGACCGAAGTTAGCGCCGTTCTGCCAAGGTAGAGGCTGCTTTTGAGATGCCTGTGGTTCGGGATCGACCACCTTCATCTGACGGAACAAGAGTCAATCTGCGGTATTTTTCATGGAATCTTGGGTGGCATTCTCACCGTCCCATTCTGGGTCCAGCTTGAGGAGCCTGCGATAGTAGCCCACATAGTTCCTGCTATGGTTGATCCTGATGTCGGTCGCATAGAAAACATCGACGTCTTGTGGATTGTTGTCGAGGTATTCCGGAGTGCGGGATTCGCCTTCAAGGATATTGGTTTCCTGCCATGTGTGCTGCGGCGCCAGGTAATCAGCAACGAACTTGATCTTCTGACAGTTCCGCGAGAACTAGTTTCCATAGATTTTCATGGCCGCTCCTGCTTTGGTGCCCGTCCATGCTAGCCTACGGATAGGTTTTGGGGAGACGCCAATGATTCAGACGATACCCTTTGGTCATACGGGCCATGACAGCACCCGCTTACTGTTCGGGGCAGCGGCGCTCGGTGGTATGCGACAGGACAAGGCGGACGCGACGCTCACCATCATGCGGGATGCAGGGATCAATCATATCGACGTAGCTGCCAGTTACGGCGAGGCTGAGATCCGGTTGGCCTCCTTCCTTCAGGATTACCGTCGAGAGTATTTCCTGGCGACCAAGACTGGTGACCGCACATATGACGGCGCTAGGGCCAGTATTGAACGTTCACTCCGGAGAATGCAGATCGAACAATTAGATTTGATTCAGTTACACAACCTGGCCACCGACAGGGAGATCCATCAGGTGTTTGCTGCAGATGGCGCACTCAGGGCGGCCACCAAAGCAAAGGAAGAGGGTCTGGTTCGGTTTATCGGGGTAACGGGTCACGGAACGCGTATTGCCGAGATGCACCTCAAAAGTCTCAGTCAGTTCGATTTTGATTCTGTACTGTTGCCCTACAATCCGATGTTGATGCGCGATGACATGTATGCAGAGGAATTCGAAACGCTCTATGAGAAGTGTCGCGAAGATCAGATTGCCATGCAAACGATCAAGTCTATTGCGCGTCGGCGCTGGCAGGAGGGTGACACCTCGCCGCGGTTCAGCTGGTATGAACCTATTCGAGACGAAGAAGCGTTACGTCGAGCTGTTCACTGGGTCCTCTCCAGGGAAGGCGTTTTCCTGAATACATCAAGTGATGCGAGCCTTTTACCAGCGATCATAGAAGCTGCTTCGGATATATATCCTATTACCAACGAGGATATCGAGGGGGACCTGCAGTCGCAGGCAGCCGAGCCACTGTTTGTTCGTGGTGTTCAGGACAACGTTTAGCTGCTGAAGGCCAAGCGCGCGATCTATTGTCAAAGAGAAATAGAACTATGGTCAAGTAGAGACTAATCGCCAGCTGTAGTCCGATCCTTTTGGCGGCATTGTCGATGATAGTGGGCGGAGGTAGTAAACTGGCGACGGCTTCGAGTACCTATGATTCTTTCGAGCTGATGGGCTTACCACTCTGGCTTCTTCGTTATATTCGACCTAGATGCAGCACAAGAAATTTTATCTCAATAGCAAAACTGCGGCTGCAGACTGATCGATCGTGCGGGTTTGCTACCAGCGGCCTGGCGTCGCGTGGTACCTGGGGTCGTCCATCCAACGCTGGCGACGCAATGGTTCCAGTACCGCTTCACGTGCCGCCGGATCATCAATACGGCAAAGCTGTTCAATGGCAAAGGACTGAACATAGGTATTGGGATCACGCGCAACGGGTTTAAGAATATCGATGAGATCCGGGGTTCGACCCAAACGAATCAATGCCTGGACAGCAAAGAGACGGCGATCCCAGTCTTCATTGCGATGTGCAACATCGGCCAGCGCGGTCATTGCTGCATCGCGTTGGTCTCCTCCCGCAAGCATACCCAGTGCGGACATAGCATGGCGTTGTACAAACGGATGATCATGATTAACAAGGGGTATTAACCGATTGGCGAAACTGCTCTCTCCCGATTGACCTGCTGCGAAGCAGCCGTTTGCTTGGACTGCATAGTGATCTGAGTTCATGAGTTGTTCGATCGGTGATTTGTCATCCAGCAAGGCAAGGCCATTACATGCGTCCGCGCAGTCGAGTACCCTGATAGTGTCTTCGTCCAATGTGTAAGCGTGAACTTCCTTCATGAGCACATCTCGCACGCTGATCTGGTCGTCAACGACGCCACTGGCATAGAGTGCGTTAACCCTTGCTCTAGAGTCGTCTCCTTCGATCGCTAGTAACCAGTCCCCAATGGGCAGATGTGTCAGGGCTTCACCGGCGTTGTGTCCGAGCCAACTGACCAGATGGTGTGAGACGGGATTGTCCGTTGGAATGTTGAGTGGTTTATCGATCGTGGGTCTCTCCGTACGCATTACCACAAACTTGATGGCCCATCGGTATTCTTCTGAGACGTTCAACATCGCGCCATGCCCGACGTCAAAATGACAGAGCGCCATGGTGCCAGCGGGGCAGGTTATGGGTGAGACCCGCCTCTGAAAAAAATTCTGGTCCAGTATCAGATCGTCTCCCTGCTTTTTGATCTCAGGTATTCCGTCGGGGTCGCCACGCATGAGTTCAGGCAGAACATGCGTGCAAGGCAGCACGCCGGTCGGTCCGTTGTTCAGCGTCACTGCCTGCGGATAGTAGAACAGGATCAACCACCAGGGTTCACGGTGACGGGGCCTCGGTTTCATTGCATGCCCATCCTTGTGGAAATGCTGCATCATTCCCGGTGCAGTTCGATCGGGCGTTGGCGGTGTGATATGTGGATGCCGATGTGGATGGATCAGGTAGTGATCGCCGACAATCGCGCGAAGGGCTGACTGCAATTGAGGGTCGTCCAATACATCCCAGAGTGCTGGGAGCATCGGTAGTACATTGTTGTGCGGATTAAAGCCGTCGCGCATGGAACGAAATAGGTGCTTTGTCGATTCATACAATCCGGAATGCACACCCGCTTCGAGGCTGGATGGCATCGTGACAAAACCGTTCTCAACAAACTCGGAGATCAGAGCAGATGGTTTCAATATGGGACCTGTTTCGCGCGTTGCCGATAGATGGGCACTGTAACGTCCGCCCATTCAAAATCCTAGCGGGGGAAATTGTGGTGTCGTCGTGTCAGCGGTTGTGGCAACTGTCAATTCAACGCGTGGCAATCAGAGAGCTTTTCGTTGTCGGCGATGCGCCAGACCCATGGCGGCGAGACCAATGTTAAACAGGACAAGTACACTGGGCTCTGGTACGCCGATATAGACAATATTGCCGAGTGCCCCCGAGCCACCCAGCTCAAATTCGACACTGTTTTCCTGGATCATGAGCATCATGCCGAGGACTTCGTAGCTGTCGATGTTGCCTCCCGACTACGCATCCTCCAGGTCACTGTCGCGGGTCCCTGTTTCTCTGGGATCGAAATCCACTGCGATATTGGGACCACCGCTAAGGTTATTGTCAGAAATGATGACACCGTTAATCTGGGAGTTGACCACCGAACCGTGGTCAAAATAGTTGTCATCGAACGTGAGTGTGGTTTCAACACTGACCGACGCAGAAATGAGGACAGTGACGCCAATGAGGAGCTGAATGGGTCTGTGTATGTTCAATGACCATGATGAGATCGGTTGCAAGTTAGGAGCAATATTCACACCATTCGTTGGACCAGCGTCTACCTAGGGTATTACGTGTGCTTCAGGACATGTGAAGATAGGGGTGTCTATTAGGTGTCAAATTCCTTGAGTGAAAAGAAAGAGGATAATCCCCCCTAGGGGTGCTCCGGCCAGCCTTCGGCGAATTGAGGTGCGTTTTCCAGGATCCAAAACTTGAGCGGAAGGTCATCATCGAAACTGTTGGTGGGACCGTAGCCGCCATGGTGGGAAAACCCAAGGAGCTGTTTTTGAACAGGACTCGCTCGATGCATGAAGTGAGACACGGTCATGTCATCCCGATTTGCCAGCCATCGATATGAATAACCGTTAAAAATGACATAGCGAGTCTGATCGCTGACGTTTAGTGATGGAGAGTGCCAAAGGCGACGATCAAAGAAGATTGCAGAACCGGCAGGTGCGCAGACCTGCACTGCATCCGGTGTCAATCGGGATCGATTCTCTCCCGGAAAAATCCGGCTCCGATGACTGCCGGGAAAGCATGTAAAGTTCGCCATGCCCTCTGACGATGTGTCTGATAACACATAGCCTACCTTCATAGATATGCGGGGCGGCTCCACCGACTCAGTAATGTCGCGAGTCAGATTGCCGGTATCGGTGTGCCAGTTGATCCATTCTTGGTAGTTCTCGCGCGTGTACTTCGTAGTTGGCGGCGTCTCCATTCCGACTGTATGGTAGAGCTTGATGTCTGGTCCGAGAATGCCCCAGATCTTCGGTAGTGTTCGGTGCCAGTCGACGAGATCCAGCAGTGCATCACGCTGGCCGATGAAATCAATGACTCCGTGATAGCGGTCCTCTGGAATGCTGTAGACGCGGCGGTGTTCGTCGATGACGTCTCGCGTGACCTCGCGAAATCGTGCCACTTGGTCCGGGGGTAATGCATCTTCCATGACGAAATAGCCGTTTTCCTCGAACTGATATTGCTCATCGTCCGTCAGCAGGTAATCAAGAGATCTGGGGTCCACGGGTTTCTTCCAGCGAAGTCGATCGCTGATTTTCGATACTTATGTGGTCTAAGTCCAATCGCGTACTAGCGTCCCGGGGCGCGTATGGAAGCCGCTCATAAGCCCATGTCTGATGTCTGCGATATGCTCTATATGCAATGGTACTGCTGGCGGATCTGCCGATGTTCGAACTGCCAAGAGATATCCGCTGTTAGACGCTTGGTAACGATCGTCAGGAAAAATGGTATGCGTTCCATCTGGCAGCAGAACCTGTCTTTGATATTTACGATGGACTCCTGGATTAGCAATTTGGAAGCGAGCGCGAGCTGGAAGGTCACTGAGTGTTTTTGAATTGTGATTGCTAGGTAGAGAGGTCAGCCATCGCGTGGCGGCACCTTCTGCATGAAGATGGTCACCTCGGCCATCACCAGACCAAATTTCTTAATGTCGGAACGGTTCATCAATGTGTTTTCGTCCATGGCCCACATCCAGTCATCGAATTGGACACGGTATTCGTTATCGCCGACCGGTAGGTCCATCTCATAAGACCATCGGAAGGCGTTACCGAAGCTACGGCCGCTCGCTGTACCTTCAATATCGTTTGCACGCCCTGTGTAAAGACCATCTTCAAAGGTGATTTCCCAGATGCGGGTTCGCGGACCATCGCCCAACATGTATGAGAATGTTTCATGCAGCGTTAGTGTTGTACCGTCATTGGTACCGATGATATCGACTGCAAATCGCTGTACGAGGTGTCCCGATCGGTTCTGCACGATACCCCAAGCTTTGATTTCACCATCAAAGAACTGACTCAGACTGAGTGTTGGCGATTGTCCAAGGTATTGATTCTCTGTGTTTGTCGCCGAGCAACCGGACAACGCTACTGCTGTGGATAGAAGCAGCATTGTTCGGTTCATCTTGTCTATTTGCACGCGGGTCGCCTCGTGACGTTTGATTAATCCGATTACGGTTGCCCAGGTGCGTTGGATCAGACTAGGTGTCGGGATCTACACCAGGCAATCAAGCTGTTGCGATGCCTGCTCGCGCATGAACTGTGAGAACCAGGCTATGGTCGGCTGAAGGTCGGAAGGTGTGAGTTGAATCAAATGGATTGATCCTTGTCGTAGGCGCGAGACCAGTCCTGCTCACTCGAGCGCCGTGATGTGGTCAGAGATGGCGGCCAGGGACATGTCGTGATTTTGGGTGAGCTCGTTGACGGATGAGTCGCCGTTGAGAATATATTGCAGCAGCGCGCGGCGTGTCGGGTCTGCCAAAGCGTGCAGAACTTGCGATAGCGTGTCCGCGGACGACCACTCTCATATTGTGACCATTTAACCATCTGGTTGAAAAACGTCGTCGGTGCGAGCGTAGAATCGTCTCAATGGATTAATCTGATATCGCGAACTTTTACGATCGTTCTACGATACGATTTTTACGATGCTACGACGTCAGCCTTGAACGGGTCAGGCGGTGGTGACCTGCGATGAGCTGAGCATCTGGCTATACCCCGTAATCCGCGTTGAGCCGTTGATGATCACCTATGAGCGGATGCAGCTATGTAAGAGAGTGTCACGATGAAATAGACGCTTCCAGCTGTTGATAGGCATCTAGTAATTCGCTGTAGATGGCGCGTGTCGAAGGGTCCGGCTCAATAACGGCGCTGGCTGAGACAAAGGGAGTCACCAGATCAATCCAAGGCCGGTCTGGGCGGTCTGCATGACAAGCCTTTAAGGCTGAGCCCAGCGCGGCAGCGTTGGTTGTGGGATGACAATGCACTGGTCGGTTATGTACGTCAGCAAAGATCTTCAGAATTTCCGGATTTGCGGAACCTCCGCCGGTCACGTGGAGCGGTCCGGAATTTTCGAGCCATTGGGTGTGGAGTTTCGACGATAGTGCCTGCGCTTCCACGACAGCGCGTACGTTGTCTGAAGCAATACTCGCATCGAGATTCGATCTAATGACACCTTGTCGAGCATGGGGAACGATCTCTTTGTCGAAATAGGGCAGCATCAAGGCACCGCGGTTTCCTGGTGGTGTCTGGACAAGCGAGTCGGTGAAGCCGGTCCAGTCTAATTGGTATTGGTCCTTCACGGCTTCTCGCGCGAGGCCGCCGTTCATATAGCAGATCAGTGCCATGTAGTGCTGGTCGTCGGGGGATGAGAACAGGCAGGCTTCGTCAGGCGCCGCGTTGATTGCGTCCTGGGTGCAGGCAAACAATGTATCGGATGTCCCTAAGCTGAGTGCTGCAGCCCCGGCTTCTACCAGCCCCAGTCCGATCAGGCTGCAAGGGTTGTCGCCGGAGAATGGGAACACCCGACAATCGCCAGAGAACCCATGGCGATCAATAAAATATGGATGAATCGTTCCAGCAGGTTCATCGGAGCGCGTGATGGGTAATAGTTTGCGCAAAAGTCCCGGCGCGGTTGCATCAAGCACCGCTGAACACCATTGTCTGGAGCGTATATCCATCAGGTTGGTGCCACTGCCGTCACCGGCATCGACGGACACCACTTCTCCGACGAGTATGCTGGCGATGAACGAGCTAACGAGTGAGATATGTGCCGTACGCTCGTAGGCCTCCGGATCAGTTTCAAAGAACTTGCGTATCTGCGGTCCGCTGAAGCGTTCGAAGATGCGATTACCAGTCAGTGAAACTAGCGCGTCGGCCCCGCCAACGTTGCGTTCTATCTCGACACACTGATCACTTGTTGAACTGTCCATCCAGACCGGTGCAGAGGGCCTGGTGAATGCTTCGGCCAGTTGTTCATGTAATGGTTTGTTGGTGGAGAGATTCTTTAGCAGGATGTCGGTCCGGTCATTCAGATAGACCGTGCCGTGCTGCTGACCACTTCCGGAAATGCCGCGGATAGTCGACAGATCGTGGCCGTCGCGGCGGAGCGAATCGAATAACATCTCCAGGGCTTCTACCCACATGAGCGGAAAGCTGTGAACGACACCATTCCCGTAATTCATCGCCCCGTGGGTGACGCCGTAGGTTTGTGAGAAGTGCTCATCGAAGTTGATGCTGGTCTCGGCCAGCGTATGACTATCTTCAACATCAATGATCATGCCTGTCATCGACTGAGTGCTGGCGTCAATTCCTAGGTACCGAGTCATACGGCCATTATGTCCTGATAGAACATCGATGTGTGTGGAAAGCGGCTGGCGAGTTTAATGGACATTCACCCAGAACCCGACTAGCCACTGTGCGTGTTCGTTATACTCCGCCGATGCTGCTGCCGAATCATGACACGCTTTCGACACCTCGTACTCGAACCTTACGACGTCTGCTGCTTGCAATCCTTGTTGGGACTACCCCAGTCGTTGTCCAGTCCGACGATGCCCCCCTAGAAGTCAGAGGTCTGACGTTCAAACACGGCATCGCTTTCTTTGGTGAGCTGAAGTATCCGGCAGACTTCACACATTTTGACTATCTGAATCCGGATGCGCCGAAGGGCGGCACGATGGTACTGCCATTTTCGACTGCGTTCGACACGCTGGCACCGATGTCAGAGAGTGGTAACGGTCCACCCAGTGGCTATCACTTTCGCAACGACACCCTGATTGTACGCAGTGGCGATGAACTGAGTGCGTTCTATGGACGTCTGGCTGACGGCATTGCTATTTCGGAGGACCAGCGCACGGTGTATTTCCGTATTCATCCCGAAGCTCGATGGGATGATGGCGTCCCCATAACCGCACACGATGTGAATTTTACATTCGAGCTCATTGCCGATGAGATTGGCATGGGCTTTTTCCTGCGGTTCATCGACGACGTTAGCGTTATAAGCGATCATTATGTTGCGTTTCGACTTAATGTCGAGTTGACGCATGACCACATCACGTTGATCCAATACATTGGGATCATGCCAAGGCACATCTGGTCGGTGCAGGACCCCAAGGCTCACACGCTTGAACCCCCAGTGTCGAGCGGACCCTACAGAATTGGTCAGATGAAGACCGGACAATATATCGAGTATGTACGAAACGAGGATTACTGGGGTGCGGATCTACCGTTGAACCGTGGTCGCTACAACTTCGATCGCGTTCGATATGACATTTATCGCGACGCGACGGTCACGCGAGAGGCGTTTCGCAAAGGTCTGATCGATATTCTTGATGAGGGGGACGTGCGACACTGGGTGACAGGTTTGCCGCAGGACGCGTTGGACAAAGGTTGGCTTCGGAAGATTCGTCGCAGCTATGGGATTTCGGTTGGCATCGAATCGGCTTTCATCCTGAATGCGCGCGTACCTCGTTTTTCTGATCCTCGAGTCCGTAAAGCGCTGGCCTTGTCCGTTAACTTCGATTGGTATAACGAGAAGCTCTACTACGGACAGGCTATCCGTGCGACAAGTTACTGGCCAAACACCATTATTGAGGCGCACGGCCTACCCAGTGAGATGGAACTTGCGCTATTGGAGCCTTTTCGCGAGTCGTTGCCTGCCGAGGTCTTCACGCAACCTTTCGCGTTGCCCCTGTCGAGATCGCCCGACTCGTTCAGAGAAAATCTTGTTGAGGCGAAAGCACTCCTGGCGGAAGCTGGTTGGTACTACACAGAGGGTAAACTACGTAATGATGACGGAGAACCATTTACTCTCGAATTTTTATCTCTGGACGCGGCCAATAACCGTATTGTGCTGCCCTGGTTCGATACGCTGGAACGGTTGGGCATCGACGCAACATTACGGTTTATTGAGAGTAGTCAGTTTGGTTACCGTAGCCGTCATCATGACTACGAAGCCCTAGCGCAGGGCTACGGGATGTTGATGCCACCGACTCTCGAGCTACGTTCCAACTTCCATTCCTCTGGGATCGATACCGAGGGTTCTCGAAACTGGACAGGGGTTGACCTCCCGGTTGTCGACTATCTTATCGAGCAAGCTGAAGATGCATCGACGCTTGAGGAGATGGTGGCAGCTTGTCAGGCACTGGATCGCGTTCTCATGTGGCACTATTTCATTGTCCCGTTGCAGGCGGTCGAGAAACGGCGGACGGTTTTTTGGGACAAATTTGGCATTCCACCGGAACCGCTGTACCGACCTGCATATCCGGATGGTTGGTGGTTTGATGAAGTGAAGGCAGCACGAATCGGTGTGAGAGCAGAGAGTGGAACAATCAATGAATGATCATGAGGTTGTATTGGATGCGATCCGTCATTACGACTCTGCGTTGTCCAAGCACGATCCTGAAGGCCAGGCCTCTTTTTTTACGGAAGGATGGTTGTCAGCCAATGACATGTCTCGCCGTGATCTGCGAGACAACATTCAGAAGCAGATTGAAGATGGCAGTCATAAGGATAATCGTTTTATTGTTGATGATGAGACAAAAGTTGAGTTGGACAGTGATGATGGTAATAGGGCGACGGTGCAGCCAATCACCTTAAGAGCCACAACGGGCGGGGGTCGTTTCACGTTCAAGATGAAACGAGAATCTGACGGCGTCTGGCGTTGTGATTTCCTGGGCTTGATGACGCTAGGCGATGAAGCCGCGAAGAATGCCCGCTCAGTCAGGGAAAGAATCCTCGCTGACCCACATCGGCCGGGCTACCACGTGGTCAGTCCCGAAGGTGTGGCCATGCCTTTTGATCCCAATGGTGCGGTCTTCTGGCAGGGTCGCTATCACCTCTTCTATATTTTTCAGGATGATCAGCTGGGGTATCAGGCGGATCACTGGGGACACCTTTCGAGTACCGACCTTTTT
>MDTB01174407.1_pt1 | contig 10784 bp, 18 predicted proteins | sample 811161 | NCBI WGS metagenome assembly MDTB01 (sample SAMN05326650, study PRJNA326480) | marine metagenome | isolation source: seawater | place: Mediterranean Sea | collected 2009 | reverse complement strand
GAAGCAACATCTTGGAACTTGAACAACTTATCTTGTAACATTGAAATTGTTCCTTCCAATGTGTTTGCAAATTCATCTGTTGCCGCACCAAACTGGCCACCTTTTCCAAAAACTCTAAAGAATGCCGCCCTTGTTTCTTCTGCTGTGACAGTGGCACCTTCCTTGAATCCTAATAAACTTCTAACACCTCTTTCTCTAAAGATGTCTGCTGAAGCAATACCACCTGCGAATGCTCTCTGTATCTGCTCACCAGCAGTTCTGAAATCCAATCCAGATACTGCCGCAACGTTACCTGTGATTTCTAAGATGTCATTTAACTCTGCGGCATCATCGGCAACGACAGCAAGGTTACCTGAAGCGGCAGAAATCTCTTCAAGACTAAAAGGAACTCTGCCTGCGAATTCAGTAAGTGTGTCAAATGCTTTCGCACCCTCTTCCGCTGATCCAAATAAGAATTTGAAACGTAGTCCAAGTGACTCGACCTGTGATCCAACTCTAACAAGGCTCCTTAGAGCGGCACCTACTCCAATCGCCGCTATGGCACCTGCCGCTATCTTGGCCGCTTTGCCTAAACTTAATGCACTATTAGATGTTCTGCCCAAGGATCGTTCTAATGCATCGATCCTTTGACTATTCTTAACAACTACATCAAGATCTATTCTTTGCTTTGTAGCCACTCGCTCTTTGTCTCCTCATTTGTTTGCTGGCTATGTCTTGTTCTTTTTTAATATATGCGGACCAAAGATCCATCTCCAACACGGAAAGTTCAATAACGTCTTTGACGGGCATCTTCAACCTGTCAGCCAGCATCATTATGAACCCTAACTCCGGGTTGGATTCTATTCCTTTACGACGTCACCAATCGGTTGTCTAAGGCCCATATTGTTGATCTGTCCAGCGACTCTTACTATCACTGCCGGATCAGCCTCATTCATAAGATTGATTCTGTCAGCATCCATAAAGATTCTCTTACCATCTTTATCCAATGCCTTTACAATCAAAGATTCTATCAACGCTTCCACTGTCTTGCCTTGTCCTTGCATTTCAATGACTTTTGATTCATCTTTGAATGAATAAGTTTTTTTGCAATAGATATCCATATCCCACTCTGCAACCTTTATCTTAAACAGGTCTCCAGAAATTGCAGATTGATAGTGTTTTGCTATCTTCTCTAATGTCTTACTCATCTTACTCTTCTCCTTTGTCTATTGTTTTTTGTTATTCTAATTGCGGGTTTCAATATACCTCTGCCTTTGGTCTGCTTACTATAATTGTCCTCAAGCCTTTCGATATATGGCACCCTGTTCTGTAATGCAACTTTGTTAGTTGTTTCACGTTTGCTCCACCCCTTTCTTGCTCTACCACCATTTGGTTGGCCTATAGGTGTAAGTTTTCTCAAGTTGTCAAGCAAGTCGCTTCCGAATGCTTTCAACTCTTGATCAACACCTTTACGCACCTTTCCAAAAGTGACACGCAATCCAGGAGTGAAACGAACGTTTATCATTATATCGGTGTTCTTGTCAGTGCCCCGGAACCTTGTATTGATATAGAAAGTTCGACTGCCCCGTCAAAATTACTGGTAATTGAGTGACCAGTAACGATCACGCTACCTGCCAACTTGATACCTGTGGTTTCACCTGATGGAAACAATTCAATTTTTGCAACTGAATCTGGGTTCTCAACATAACTTAAAAAGTTACTTTGCCCAGGATCATCGTCTCTTAGATATGCATCTATAGATCCTGAAAACTGTGACAAGCCTGCTTGATAAGTTCTTGATGTTTCACCCATAACTGTTGTTTCGATACTTTGGACCTCTCTGTCAATTGTGAAAGATCTAATTGAAGCAACAGCCGCCACTGTAGAGTCATCACCAATGAATTTGATGACACCCGACTCACCAGTATATACACCTGTATTAACTGCCATTGTATTACTCCTCTGTTGTTAGATCTTTTGGACCTGAAAGATCAATTTTTGATTTAACCTCAACCTCACCTATCTCAAGTTTCAACTTGGGCAGGATTCTCTTTCTCGGTTTGAGTTTGGTTTGTTTAACAGGTTCTAAGGTCCAACCTGTATCCAAATGTGATTGGACGTTACATCCACGCACACGTTTTGAATTCTGTTCTTTATACATTTTAACGGACATTATAATACTCCTTTTTTGTAATGATATGTCACATCAACATTGACTATGACTTCGCCTAATGGCAATTCTCTTTCAACCACTTCAACACCCGCTACCTTTGTTGTGACATTGTGTATGTTTGTTGCCGCGAGTGTGATATCTCTGTCTCTTGAAAGTTCCAAGGTCTCCTCGATACGTTCAACTATTTCATTCCTTAACGTATCGATCTGAGTGCCCCTCACATAACACCTTAAGTTGTATCTAATGATACCTCTCCTTAGATCCGTTGCCAGATCCTCTCTTGTTTCATCTGCTGATGTTATTAGCACAGCAGGAAACTGTGTTATTGCAAGTTTTTGGACATCAAAGAATACCCTGCTCACTGACCCCGGTGCAGGATCCGTCATATTCTGTAATTGTTTTTCTATGTTGATTGCTATATTTTCTCGAGCGGACATTACCTTACCAATCTATTGAAATGGAAGGATCTTTCTTCTGCGTCTGTATAATCTCCACTTGAATCGCTGTCGTAGGAAACCCCTTCTCTTAAAATTAAATCGAATTCTTCGTCGAATGCTCTTTTGTAATAAGTCATTTTTTCTCTGAAAAGGTCACCATCTGGATCAAACGTTGATAGACGTGGGTAAATGTAATATCCTAAAACGTGATAGACAGCCGCTCTCGTGAATTGTGCTGTTCTAAGTCTTGATGGACTTAACTTTTCACTGCTTGTCCCAACTATCGTGATATCATATCTACCATAGTCGGCTTTTGGCCACCATTTGATGTTCAACAATCTGATGATGTCATCATATGACTTTTCGTGAAGTGCATCGAATTCTGCAATACCGTATTTTTGGATGTCTGGTTCGTATTCTAAGATGTTTGTGTCGTTAGCGAAAGTGCTCATAAGGTCCTTCCTTAAAATTATGTTATGTGTCTGGTCCTACCAAACTACATTGTTATTTATCGGGTCGTAAAAAAAGGATGGGCCTAAGTGTTAATATTAGGCCCACCCTAATAAGCGAGGATATTCTCCTTATGCTATTGCTTTAGAACCTTTAACTCTAACTGCATAAGCGGCTTTTACTAAAGCCGTTTTAACTGCTGTTGAGCCAACGTATTCTGTATGTCTCATTGAAGCATCTCTTTGTGATTCAATTCTTAATGGTCTTTTGATCACGTGTGCAAATGCTTGTGGAGAAAATACGCAACCTTGTGCATCAGTAGATACTGAGTCAGCCGCGATACCTGTTGAAGAAAAGATCTTCACGTTGAATAATTTTCCAACGAATGCAGATGACGTTAATATCGTGTTACCTACATTAGATATTGCGTTTGCTGATGTGCCGTAACCTGCTCCTGCTAAAGCATTCGCAACGCCATATGCTTGACCCGGGTGGATCACGCAATGGTAGTCACCTTCACCATCAGTTGGTGCGTTTTGTTCTCTTAATTTATACACAGCCTGAAGTATGATACCTGGAGTGATTGATGTTCCATTGTCACCTACGTCACTTGCTATGTTTGCCTCAGTGAAAAGAGCGAATGCGTTGGTATCCACTTTCTCACCAATTGCTGAACCGATCATCTGTCCTACATCAGAACCCATATTTCTTATTGTAGATTCTGCTAATAAGTCAGATACATCTATTCTTGCTTGAACCTCAGCCGCAGTAACATCAACCTGTGCAACTGTGAAGTTAGTGTCTGAAACTTCAGTTGTTTGGTTTTGTTCTTGAGCCGCGATTTCAGGATATACAGGAATCTGTGCTGTTAAGCCTGGAGTCCCTGTCATATCGTATGTTGTGAAGACTTTATCCGCAATCATTTTTTCAGATTGTGTGAATACAGCCTCTTGCAACATATTAGTCAATAATTGACTGTCGCTTATGTTAGTATTAGCCATTGTGCTAATCTCCTTTGTTGTTAGGAGTTATAATGCTTATAATACGTTAGGATAAATCTTTCTCCGCATTTGAGCGTATAACTCACGTTGTTTAGGATCATTAAGATCCAACTTGTTTATATCAACATCTGTTTTCACGCCCTCTGGGGATTGATTTGATTGGCTTCCTGAACCGGCTGGTCCCGCCTGAACAAAATGTGGATTTTCTTGTAACCACATCTTAACTGCATTCTCGGTATCCAACGGAGTTCCTGTTTCAGTATATCTTGTGTTTCCTGTTTTAGGATCTACAACTTCTACTTGACCAGTCTCTGACATCTTAACTTGATCTCTAACAAGTCTTACAACCTGTTCCGGATTCACTGCTCTATATTTGCTTGCCGCATTTAGTAAAGCACCATCCACTTTGATCTTTGTCAATTCGTCAGTCAAAGCCGATATTTTCTGACTAGACTTTTCAGCCTGTGTCTTCAATATCTCTTCAAACTCTCCCTTTCTTTTCTGCTCTTCAAGTTTTCTGTCTTCTTCTTGTTGCATCAAAGAACGGTAGTGATTAACATCAACACCATCGTATTGTTTGGCTACACGCTCTTCACCGTGCTTTCTGGCACTCTTCATTGCGTTGTCAAACTGCTCTTTGGTATATACTGGTTGATTATCAGTTCCCTGCGTTGGATTATTTTTTAAGTCTTCTTGAACTGGTGCAGTAGTCTGTTCCTTATTGACTTCCAATGTTTCTTTAGTTTCACTCATTGTGTGTGTTCCTCCATTTGTTTGCAACGCTGGATAACGTTGAATAAACTTATTTATTAAAGATTAGTAGAACATACTATCATTAGGGTCAAGACCCCAAGCATCATAATAATTAGATTTTCTAAGTTGTTGTTGTGCATTTTTTAATTTGTTCAAGTTTTGTATCATTAGCAATGGTGCTTTACCATAACTGAAACTGACTCCTTTGTGTGTGCCTTTGTTGGCAGGATGATCATACAGCATAGCATATTCAGGATTTTTTTTAAATGCTTTTCTGCAGACTGATGCTAATTTTTTCTCGCTTATCTTGTAAGTGAAATATAGGACCACAATATCCAAATGAAAAATATTAAACAAAGAGCAACAATGATCAATCTGAGCCAACACATTTTCCTTTGCCATTGTGATCTGGATTTTTCTATCTTGTAAAGTCTTTTTTGCATATGGACAGATTGTCGTTCCACTCTCTTTATGAGTTTTAGCAACAACCTGTCCGATCCAGTTCTCAATGTCTTTACTTCCTACGGCCACTTGGTTTTCTTCTGCCGCCTGATTTTTTGGACTTAGAACCTTTTTTATGCTTCTTGCCTTTGTGCATCATTGATGTCCTCCTCATTGAAGGACCCATAACCGCCTTGCCTGTCGTTGTGTTAAGACTGGCCATTTATGGGTTTCTTTCCTTCGTTTTTTGATGGAGCATACAACTCCAACAATTCCATTCCACGATAGTGTGCTATTTTTTTAATGTTGATCAGTGCCTTACGAGCCTTCTCAGCATAACGTCTGCTGGGTTTGTCCAAAAGTTTCTCCATTGCTGAAAAGTATTCCATACATTGGACTTTCAGTTGCTCGTGTCTTGCTGATTCAACTGGTGTTCTATAAATCTTTGCTATGCCCATTATTCAAGTCCTTCTGGTTTTATACAAGTGAAAGGTATCGAATGCCACGGTGCCACCCTGCCGTGTGTATTTTTGTAAAGGTCTCCTGTTTGGACTGATTGTGCCGCCATAAAAGTTTTGTGTCCGTTTCCAACCCTTTTGGGTGCTATAACCTTGCAAGGTTTCCATTCTTGTCCATTTAGATAGAATTTGGAATGATGGACCTGTGTGCCTTTCTTTGTCTTTATGCCTGCCACTGCTATCTACCTCCACGCTCTTAGACTCCAATACGCAGGTGATAGACTCTTCTGTCCCTTTACTGCTCTCAGTATAGGTGTGAATCTTGCAATGAAACTTCTTCTTCTCACAGGATTGTTTTTCTTTATGCTCATTCCTGGTTGTCCAAATCTCACAATTTGCACTCTGCCTGTTTTTTGATTACGGACATACACGGCACTCTTCTTTGATGCACCGGGAGTCCTGAATGGTTGGTTTAATTTCACTGTCCTACCTTGATACTTGGCCACTACTTTCTTCTCCTTAGGTCAAGGTCGTGTTTTCTTGATCCACGTAGAAAACTATTGACCCTGCCCATTGCCCATTGGTTCATACCAACTCCTGGTCTTGATCCTGCTGTTAGGAAAGCACCTTGTCCTCTTCTATATACTTTTCTAAGTGTTGAAAATGTAAATCTTGATTTGTTCGCTTTGCCTTGTAGTGTCTTCCTTACAGTGGCACTCAAAGGTTTTGCTCTACTTTTTCTTTTTGCCAAGTCTAACCCTCCTGTCAATTAATGATTGTGGTATTCGCTTGCCTGCCCTCGCAAGTCTGCCAATCCTTTTTATCAGTGCTGATAGTTGTGTTCGCTTGGAACCTTTTATACCTGAAAGATACTTCTTAGGTATTCCCGTTCTCTTGTCCTTCGGGACTCTCCGTGTTTTGGCCATTGGCACCTCCTTCAAAGAATGTTTTTATTTCTGGATGTAACTCCATAATCTGTTCATCCGTATAACCTTGTGAAACCATTTCTCTCATATGTTTAATCATTGCATCTGGTGAAGTCATTGGTGGATGTTGCATTTCTGTTTGTGGTGCTGGTTGATTTAATTTGTCAATAAGTTCTTGTCTGGCATCATCGTCAGTCTCTACTATATCAACAATCTTCTCATCAATAATTTGTTTAATGTCAGGATCCGCTGGTTTTGTATCTGCCGCTTTCTTTAATATATCCATTTCATAACTTCTGTCTCTGATATTGAATATAGTTGGATATTTTATTTCTCCATCCCAATTGATGTTTTGGAATTGACCAAACAATCTAAAGATTTTTTCTTCGGCAAGTTGTAATGATTTTGACTTGTCAATTAATTTTGTATCTAATTGAAGCATCTCAGTTTGAAGTGCAATTCCTGACATTGATCTTTGTTCTATCGCTCTTACAGATCCAAGGTGTCCCATTCTGTCAATTGCTTTAACTTTGTTTTCAATAGATGAAAGTATCATATCAATTGACTGACCACTTGGTTGTAGGAGTTGGGGCCTAAGTCCAGGATCAAGTTCATTAGGCATTGTTATGATCGAACCTGCTCCAGCACCTGCTTCTGTGTCAATAGTTTTTACAAGTGTAGGATGTCCTGATATTCTAATTGTTTGCTCTATCTCAGATAGTTCATTGTAAATTCCATTCTGCATATCCGCGATGTCATTTATGTCCGACACACCAATACCTCTTGTTGGTGATCTGCCGGCATACACAAATACCGCTGGAACTTTGCCCAAAGGATTAGGCATTTCTTCCATTAATCTTAATTTTTCTTTCTTGTCAGGATTGTATTCTTCGACAAACACTCTATCTTTTGTGAATGTTCTCAGATAGTATTTTGTTGTTTGTTGATATGCTCTCTGTTCTTGTTCAAACAATCTAACAAAACTTAATTCGTATAATCCATTAGGAAGTCTTTCAAACTCCCAGTCTAATATGTTTGGTGGAGTGTAAATCGAAACGTAAGGTCTTAGACCTTGTTGTAATTCTTCTGCTCTTGTGCCTGCCTGTGTGTTAGGCTTATCTACTAAAATTAGTGAGTGTCCATAGATGCTTGACTGTATATTGACGTCTCTCATAAACTGATTGAAGTCTCTGCCTTCCAAATCAGCGTCTTTAAGGAATGCTTCTATCTCAGGCATACCGTCCATATTGCCAAACATTCTCTTAGGATCATTTCTAAATAGGAAACTGTTGTAGATGTGTATTATAGACTTGCAATGATTATCTAAAGGTGTCTGTGCTATCCTACCTACGTATTCAGATGAGTTCTCCATAACATACTTGGTTAGATAATTTCCCATTCTGTATTGGGCACCACCGCTGTATGATCTTTCTAAGAAGTTCCATCTGTTGATGTAATTCACATACTCATCGTGCAATGGAATACCATCAAAGTTTGGAGTCCCGTAGTTTGTCATTGTGTTGGTTAAACTATAATCTGGCATTCATCACTCCTGTTTGAAAATTGAATCTCTGTGGTTCTACTTGTTCTCTGTTCTTGACTATTGGATAAAGAAAACTTATCAAATATCCTAAACTGTCGTTTAAATGATCCCATCCTTCATCCTTTGTCGGCAAGTTAGTTCCTGCTTTGTATGTGTGTCTTATTAAACTATTTATTGAGTTCTTTGCTTTAGGGTCTATTATAACCCCTCTAATGCCCAAGGCATTACACAACTTACTATTGACACAATTGATCCTGTCTCTGATACTCATATGCCTGCTTGGCATCTTGACAATGAAGCCTGCGTTCTGGAGTATGGAAGCATCCGTCCTTCTTGCGGAACTGGTTCGTCTCTGTCGTGCGGCAGGATCGGGATATGCAAATATTTTTTTACCAGGATACCTTCTATGGATCTCTTCAGCAAGTTCATCTGTGTTTGAACTCCATATCTGTATTTCATCAAAAACATAAACTATATCATTCCTGATGTAAGACACTGAAGCGGACATTGGATTCAAGTTGAAGTCAATGCCAATGTGTAGTGCCGTGATGTCATCTGGTAGTTCTATGTTCTTAACATTGTGCTTGATGTCAAACCCATAATAGATTATTCCTGAGTATGTCTCAAATGTTGCTTCATACTCTTGCCTAAATGTTTTGGCATCTAAATCTTTCTTTGCTTGTTCTATCTCAGCGTCAGGCACCCATCCACCATCTATTGTTGTGAATTGCCAACTCTGCCAACTGTCATCCGTGGTCTTCTGTCCCTGTTGATATAGGTCGTGGAACCAATTCAATCCACGTGGTGTTCCGGTGAAGAAAACGTGTCCCCCCGTGTCTGATAGTGTTGGACGCAATACTTCATTCCAGGCATACTCGTCTATGTCAGCGGCTTCGTCAATTACCAAATAATCCAATCCAACTCCTCTTAAACTTTGGGGATTGTCAGCACCTCGCAAACATATCCTTGAACCATTACGTAGGAATATTGTAAGTTCTGCTTCGTTGATTTTTCTGATCCAGTTTAGATCATTCAATACTTTTTTGATCTGCAACCATACCGTTTGTTTTGCTTGTCTGTATGATGGTGCCACATACCAACACAGTTTCTCAGGATTCCTTGCGAAGTAACAAAGTTGTCTGATAGCAAGTGTGGTCTTGCCAAATCTTCTTCCTGTGACTAAAACTTTGAATCGTGCTGGATGTTCAGCAACTGTTTTCTGCGGTGCAGATAATTTCATTATGCATCTTCAGGCCAAGGTAAAGGATCATTGCTTTCAGTTTCACTTGGTGAATCCTGCTGTGAAAGATACTGCTTGCCAAGAAAGATTAACATACGGACGTCTTTGTCTTTGACTGCCTTTTCGTATTGTGCCCTTCTCAATCCTTTTTTACCTTCTGCTCTGCCTCTCTCGATTATGTCTGTGTAACGTTTCTTAAGGTTATCAACACTGGTGTTAAGAACCAAAGCAATCTCTTCGTAAGAACACATAATAGAAGCAAGTCGCTCTATCATATCCTTGTCTAATTTGTATGTTCTTGCTTTTGCCATTATAATTTTTTCTCCTGCACAATCACCCTAAAACTTCTTGCATCAGTGTCACCCTGTGATGTCACAATCGTCACCTTGATTGTATAAACATTTTGTAGGCTACCATTATGCACTCTTATATTGACCAATGTTCCGCCTGTGATTGTGACGTCAGTTGCTGGATTAGTAGGCAATGCCAACGGAGATGAATCACCACTGACTGTGCTTATGGCAACAGTGGCCGAACTGATGCTGTCTCCAGAATTAAGATAGGTTGAAAAATCTAATCCGTATTGGATGTTTGATGCTGGATCTTTCTCTATGAAGAGTGAATTGTTGTTGCGTCTAAATCCTGTTAAGTTTGCCATTATACTTCTACCCTCGTCCTAGGTGTTGTAAATCTGTCTTTAATTGGAGGTATTCTCAATTTGTGTCTCCTTGTTTCTTGTGATACCAAATGCACCCTTGTTTCTTGTGTAATGTTATTTACTCTATTTTCTTGATCGATTGCTGTTATGCGTGTTTCCTGTGGAATAACAACTATTCTTGTCTCTTCATCAACCTTTGCAATATTGAAAGGATCTGTTTGATAAAACAATCTTGCCGTAGTTAATGTTGATGCAAGTGCCGGCAACACCAATTGGAAAGGACCTAACTTTCTAGATGGTATTGTGTCTGGTTGAGTGAATGCTGATGTAAATGTTAGTTGGAATGGTCCTCTCTTGTGTGTTGGACTAATCGCAAAACTAAATGCAGAACTTAAAGCAGTCTCTCCACTGAAAGTTGCGTTTGCTGTCAATACAGGAGTAAAAGCACCTGTTATTGTGACCGTTGATGGTTGATCAAATATTACTGTGTCAGATAATGATGGACTGAACGCTCCACTTATTTGACAGAAACCTTCTAACTTACCTGATGCCTGTAAGTCCCCTGTTACCGTAACTGTTAAGTTAGCCGCACCTGGTTGCTCCAATGCCGCACTATCTACTATCGTGAATGCTGAACTGCTGACAGACTCACCGTCTGGTTTTAATGTGACTATGGGACTGAAATTACTTAAAAAAGCAAGGTTATAACTTCTTGCCCATTTATT
>MDTB01096816.1_pt1 | contig 10785 bp, 10 predicted proteins | sample 811161 | NCBI WGS metagenome assembly MDTB01 (sample SAMN05326650, study PRJNA326480) | marine metagenome | isolation source: seawater | place: Mediterranean Sea | collected 2009 | reverse complement strand
CATCTGGCAGGAAGATAATACGAATGGCTCTTATTTTGTTTCTGGTTTTGAGGGCCTAACGATTTCTTCTGGCCAGAATAATGTATCCTCTACCACTCCCAAAACAGGGGATACTTTCTCATTTGCTACTGGTGTAAAAACATTTTTGGATCATCGTGATCAAGATGGAAATCTTTTGAACGTTAGTTACCTTGGTGGAGCAAAAAATTCTAGTGCTACCGTAGGTTCTGATGCTGATTTAAGTTTTCTCTTGGATGCTTCTGAGGATGGCACTAAGAATCTTGCTGATGTCGTAAAGTCCTTGATTGACTTAAGAACTGGATTATCGAATTCCACATCATCTGATTTTGCCGATGAAGTTTTTGCGGCTGAGAAAAAGCTTTCTTCTTTAGAAGATGATATTGTAAATAAGATGGGTGAATTAACTGCTTCTATGGTAAGGATCGAATCTGTTAATTCACATGACGAAGAATATTCCATGTCAATTGATAAGCAGATTTCGAATGACTTGGAAATCGATCTTTCAGAAGCCATCATGAGGTTGACGAGGATATCTACTTCTTACCAAGCGGCTATGCAGGTAGGGTCCCAGATGCTTAACAATTCTCTACTTAACTATCTTTAATCTTTATTCATCGTTATGAAGTTAAAGCTCGACGAAGACTCAAGTAATCCAGAAATTGGCAGTGCCGAATCGAGGAATCACCTGAGTTTACCACAAGGTCTCTTTGGTTTTTCTGATCTTAGGGAAATGGAGTTGGTTTTTGACCAAGAGGAACTTCCTTTTATGTGGCTTAGAGAGGATAAGAAAGATGGGTTAGCTTTTATTGTGCTTGAACCTGGTGGAATTATTCCAGATTACTCTGTTGAAATTACTGATTCTGATGTTGGGGTTCTCGGCGTTTCTGGTCCAGAAGATACTATGATTCTTAACATAGTCACTCTTTCTCCAGACCAACCAGGGATCATATCGCTTAATCTTGTAGGTCCGATAATCGTAAACAGATTATCCCTAGTGGCAAAGCAATGCATCATCAACAATCACGAGGAATATTCGGCTCGCCATGTTCTCGACCTGAACAATGAGGGTTCCTAATGAATAAGTTTTTTGCTATATGCTTGTTTTGTCCCGAAAAGTAGACCAAGCGATCAGCATTGGGGATCAGATAGAAATCTCAATCACAAAGATTGAAGGAGATTCTGTGAAAATAGGAATTTCCGCACCACGGTCTATTTCTATTCTTAGAAAAGAAATCTTAGATGAAATGCAAAGCTCAAATATTGCAGCGGCTGTTTCTGGACCTGCCCAAGCGGCGACTAACCTGAAAAGCACTTTGGCAGCTGATTCTGCCAAGAGGTTGATTGAAAAAGTCAGGGCAAAAAGAGCAGGGCAGAAAAAAGTTTGATGCCACATTCATTGTGAGCATGTCTCCTTAATTTTTAATATGGCAACTTTTAAACCCTTCCAAGCGGTTCGACCAAAGTCAGAATTTTCTCATTTGGTGGCTTCTAGACCATACGATGTCCTCAACTCATTAGAGGCAAAAAAAGAGGCTGAAGGTAATGACATATCCTTTCTTAGGGTTGTGAAACCGGAGATCGATTTACCCGTTGGTATTGATCCTTACTCGGATGCAGTTTACCAGCAGGGTGCACTAAAATACAGCGAACTAAAAGAAAGAAAGGTTCTTATACAAGACTCACAACCTTGTTTCTATATCTACAGGTTAACTATGAAAGGTCGCATGCAGACTGGAATTACTGGATGTTGTAGCTTCGAGGAATATTATGATGGAAAAATTAAAAAGCATGAATTGACCAGGACGGTTAAAGAGAATGATCGTGTAAATCATGTGGAAACAATGAACGCCAATGCTGAGCCAGTATTTTTCTCATATAGAAATAACCCTGAAATTTCTAATTTGATTGAATTAATTACTCAGGATAAGTCCGAGTATGATTTTGTCTCTGATGATGATGTTAGGCATGAGTTATGGATTGTGAAAGATTTAATTAACATAAGTTTAATTGAATCACTGTTCAGGGAAGTGCCTGCTCTTTATGTTGCAGATGGTCATCACAGAACAGCAGCTGCGGCAAGGGTTGGGAAGGAAAGAAAAGAAAATAATATCAATCACGATGGAAGTGAAGAGTATAACTATTTTCTTGCGGTTCTATTTTCTGACAAGGAGCTTGAAATCCTTGACTATAATAGAGTGGTTCGAGATTTAAATGGCCACACTCCAGAAGAATTCTTAGAGGCTTTGAGCGAAAATTTCTTGATCGAACAGGTTCCTGATAGATACAAACCTAAAAAGAAAGGTGAATTTGGACTTTTTGTTGATGCAAAATGGTTCCGACTCCAAGCCATTTCGAAAATTTCTTCTGAAAGTGTAGTAGAAAATTTGGATGTTAGTTACTTATCAGATCATGTACTTGAACCCGTTTTAGGAATAACTGATCTTAGAAAAGATGAGAGGATTGATTTTGTTGGTGGTATACGTGGTTTGAAAGAGCTGGAAATGAGGGTGGATTCTGGAGAAATGGCAGCAGCATTTTCACTTTTCCCAGTTTCTATGAGTGAATTGCTTTCGATAGCTGATGACGGGCAAATAATGCCGCCCAAAACCACTTGGTTTGAACCCAAACTTAGGAGTGGATTATTTATCCATGAATTAGTTTAGGTCTTTAATTTTACTCTCAATTATCAATTCAGTTTGGTGTTATCATGAAACTCTTGATACTGAGTGCCAAAACAGGTGGTGGCCATGAAATGAGAGCCAAAGCTTTGGAAGAAATTTCTGATGCCCTGGGCTTTGAATCTTTAATTTTAAGACCACTTGAGGATGGACCATGGATTTATCGATTCGGCTCAAATCTTTACAATTGGATACAACGGTTTTACCCGAGAACTCATCGTATCTACTTTGAATTCTTAGAATCTGCGAGTTTACATAATCGAGAGTCAAATATACTAGGCAGAAAAAAAATACTCCGTGTTGTCCGAGGATTCTCTCCCCATATAATTATTAGTGTGCATGCTCATTTGAATCATGGGTTCAAGGATTTGATCTTTTCCAATCTCTCAAAATTACCGAAATTCTTTATATTTTGCGGGGAATTAGCTGATGGGGTTGGTTTTAGTAAGCATTGGATTAACCCGAGTGCGGATCGATTTTTTGGACCATTTAAAGAGACTGTCGATGCTGCCATTTCAAGAGGCATGCCTGAAGGGAAATGTGCCGTATTAGGTCCCTTATTAAGGCGGCCTTTTTATTTGACCCCAAGTGTAAGTTCTATTTCGAAATTCCTACTGAAGTATGGAATTTCTGATCAGCAAGAAATGGGTGTTTTGGCTACCGGCGCAAATGGAGTGAACAATCATGTAAATGCAATTGCTAGTCTATCTCAGTCTGAATTTAAAGGGCAGATTATTGCACTGTGTGGATCAAATCAGTCATTGATTTCCAAAATCCAAAAATTGCCTGTGCCAACAAACTTTAAAATCATTCCGTTAGCTCATTTAAATGGAAATGAGATGTCGATTCTATTGTATTTATCTTCTTGGATATACGGAAGAGCAGGTGCAGGACTTAGTTCAGAAGCAATTGCGACTAATACGCCGATGATTTTTGACACCAGTAAAGGAATGATGCCTCAGGAAGAAAACAATTTGAACTTTTGGCGTAAAAATTGTCAAAATCTCTTAATTTCAAATTCTCCAAACCAACTTAAATATTTGTACAGGGAAATCATGCCACCATTTAAAGAAAAGTATACAGCTTGTTCAAAAAAAATTATTGATGAGATATTTAATTTTAAATTTCATTCATGAAGATTGATTCGGAAAAGGTAAGGGTATGGGCTATTGCAAGAGCATTAAATGCTGCAAATCTTATATTAGAAAAAAAAGGGAGATGTTGTTTGTACCCTTCCCTGTTGGATGGAAAAAGGGTTGGCTTTGGAAAAAAAAATCCCTTGGTTTTCTCGGAAACCAGTCTTCTTATCGCAAGTGAAGGGGGGAGGGCAATACCATGTCTCAAAAGCATCTTAGGTTCTCCGTTACTCTCGACAAAGAGAATTGCAAGACTGCTAGGAATTTCTAGACATTTAAAAAGTAATCTAGTTTCAAGACGCCAACTCGATCTTATGCTTATAGTCGGATTGGAGGTGACGGCTTGTTACATGAATTATCATTTTAAAATTCGAGGTATGTTTGAAACCGAGAGTGGACATGCTCAATTCTTTTTAAATGAAGATGGAAGTGTGCTTGCTTCTATATTAAAAAATAGCGATGAGTTATGGGTGGTTAAAAGTGGGAAAATTAATAATACTCCTAGTGTTAGGTTAGGGTTTAAAGATATTTTGACTGGAATTGAATCTTGTTTGGGTATTCTTGACCACAACAGAGCAACTGCTTTAGGTGAGTTTTTGGTAAAGGGGCGTATTCCATTAATTGATAAAATTGGTTATGCCTCACGCTTTGCATTTTCTGAACTATCTTTCTTCAAATGAATAAGAAGCGCATGACATCTGATCGGTTGTTTGACAGAGCGACTAAGGTAATTCCTGGAGGTACCTATGGTCACACTTCACCTGCTTCTTCCTTACCAAGGCATTTCCCAAGTTTTACTCGAAAAGCAAACGGTTATAAATTTGAAGATGTTGACGGTAATCAATGGATTGATTTCATGTGTGCTTATGGAGCAATCATACATGGTTATCGTGAACCATCGATTGAATCAGCGGTTGATCAAATTAGGAAGAATGGTTCTGTGTTCAATAATCCTCATGAGGTAACTGTTGAATTAGCCGAAAAACTTACTTCTCTAATTGAATTTGCAGATTGGGCTGTTTTTGCAAAAAATGGTTCCGATTTAACCACTTGGGCTATTCGAGTGGCACGGGAATTCACGAGGAAACCCTTTATTATTAAAGCTGGAAATGCCTATCATGGAGTTGATGCATGGTGTGATCCAGGAATGGGAGGACGGATTCCATCCGATCGATCGGATATTTTAGAGTTTAAGTGGAATGAATTAGGACAGCTTAAAGATTTGTTTGCCAAATTTTCGAACAAGATCGCTGGAGTGATTTTAACTCCTTATCATCATGCTTCCTTTGCTGCTTCAGAAATGCCCAACAAAGAATTTTGGCAAGGGGTTAGAACTCTATGTAATGAAAATGACGCTATTCTTATTTTGGATGATGTAAGGTGCGGATGGCGCCTCCATAGCGGGGGGTCTCATTGTTTTTTCGATTTTACACCTGATCTCTCAGTCTATTCAAAAGCCTTGGGTAACGGGTATGCAATTTCAGCATGTGTTGGTGGGGATTTTCTTAAGAAAGCTGCCTCCGATGTTTTCCTTACGGGAAGTTGTTGGAACGATGCGGTTTCTATGACTGCTGCACTTTATTCTCTTAGAATCTCTGAAGAAAGAAATGTGGCTCAAAGTGTCCTGCAAAAAGGCAAGTTTTTTTGTGAAGGTATCGAAGACATAGCAAACGATAATGGTTTTGAATTCAATATGACTGGTCCACCTTCCATGCCATATCCATGGTTCAATGGAGACGATAATTTATTTTTGATTCAAAAGTTTTGTGAGTATGCATCGCAAGAGGGCTTGTTTTTTCATCCCTATCACAATTGGTTTATTAGTAATGCGCATACACAAGATACACTCCTTGATGCCATGGAAAGAAGTCGGGAGGCTTTTGTAAATCTTAGAAAAGAGTTGGACTAATTTACTTTTCCTAAAAGGAAAGCAGTAATGAAATCCTCAGACGGATTCATGTCCAAAATGGAATCTTCTAACTGCCAGATTAATTGTTCAAGTTGAGAATAAGCGAGTTCTATAGTTTGGTGCTCGATCTTCTTTTTGGATAGCAAAATCGAAAAAACCGAGAATGTGTAATCCCCCAATACAGACGCAATTTCTTTATCTGATAATAATGTCTTCAAATCAATGGATGGATTGGATTTATTTCTATTGTGGATTGTTTTCCAAACTAAATCACAAATTCTAGTCAGTTTGATTGCTAGTTGGGTTTTTCCAAATTGGTTGATGCTTCTTGACAGATTTAAGTCTAATGGCTGAATCGGAAATGGGCTGAAATTTTCGTTAAGGGTGTCTTTGATGTTATTAAAATCATCTGGATGTATGATGTTAGTGCCTTCGAGTTTTGCTCCCCTGTCATTAAGGTTTATAATTGGTCTGATTGAAGATATCTTTTGGCAGGTTTGGGAAGTTTCCTGCCAATCTGAAAGAAATGGAGTCAGCACGGTTTCAGAAAAATTCCCGGGAATTTCATGTTTGACCGATGCATTTGTCACGATTTGCTCCCTACCAGTTATTTTTGCATATCTTATCTCACCTTGACCACCTCCAGATAAATCCATTCCAACTAGAATAATTAGAGAAGGACTTAGAAAATTCGCAAATGAAATTGCGGAAAGCCCCACATTGTTTTCCGCCAAAACAGAAGTTTTCCCCACTCCTTTTTCTGAGAGCCAGTCTTCTGATATGACTCTTCCGGAAATAAATCGTACTGAATTATTCCAATTATCGCTCCAGCTTGGATTTGATTGGGTTGAAAGTATTAGGGTTCCTTTAGTAAAACCAGCGTCACAACAGGATTCGAATGTCTTCTCTGGATCAATGCTTAATACGAAGTTAGGCTTTATGCCCAACTTCTGAAGGCTTCTCAAACCACTGTCAGTTGATATTATCAAAGGTTTATCTAGTGATTTCAACAAATTGAGTGTGCAATCTAGGGATGGTCCTGCTCCGACAACAACTGCAATAGATCCAGATGCTAGATTTTTCCATTCATCAGGAATCCTATTATTTAAATAATTTGCTAAGTTTTTTATAACATGACTCTGCCTTAAGAAACCAGTTTCTTTACGCGTTTTGCGTACCCTTAATGTAGAATCAATCACACCTATCACTAAGTCTAATGCATCTAGGTATTTTTTTGCTTCATCCGAATTGGTTAGGTGGCTACATTTTACAATGGGGGAATTATCTTGATCTAGTCGGAGAAACTTTTCCACTGACTCTTTAAGATCCGAAATATTTTGATTTGCTTTTTCAAAAAATAAATTCTGATATTTGTTTAAAAGATCCGAAATGTTTAAGAGACTGATAACCAGAATACCAGAAGGAAAATTATGCATTTCATTTTTGATTATTTCATCATTTATTTCGCCAATGAAAATTGCTGATTTAGCATCAGGGACATCAGTTTGGCTTAGCCATATGTCAGAGCGATCAGATTCCATTAAGCAATGAATATCTAGTTTTTGAGGAGATGAAGCAAATTTGTTTTTCGTCGACTAATTACTGGAGTAATGTCATTGATAAATCCTAAATGCTGACTGATCGATCTATACTTATTACTGGTGGTACTGGTTCATTCGGGCAAAAATTTGTCCGCACCGTTCTTGAGCGGTACTCACCCAAAAGGCTAATTGTATATTCTCGTGACGAACTTAAACAATCGGAGATGCAAGCTGAAGATGATTTCCAGCATCCATCATTACGTTTTTTCATAGGCGATGTTCGAGATCGAGAACGACTTTATTTGGCAATGAGAGGAGTTGATTTTGTTGTGCACGCTGCTGCTTTAAAGCAAGTTCCTGCTGCTGAGTACAATCCTCATGAGTTTATTAAGACAAATGTTGATGGGGCAACCAATGTTGTAGAAGCTGCGTTGAGAGCAGGGGTTAAGAAAGTGATTGCGTTGAGTACAGACAAAGCGGTTAATCCAGTCAATTTGTATGGGGCTACTAAATTATGTTCCGATAAAGTCTTTATAGCTGCAAATAGTTATGCGGGGGATATGGGAGGAATCTTTTCTGTTGTACGGTATGGAAATGTTGTGGGAAGTCGTGGGAGCGTAGTGCCGCTTTTTGCCAAGCAAAGGGAGACTGGTGTAATCACTATAACTAACGCTGAAATGACTAGATTCCTCATCACTTTGCAGAATGGAGTAGATTTTGTTTTGGAAAGTTTGAAATCTATGGTTGGTGGCGAGCTTTTTGTGCCTAAAGTTCCAGCTTGTTCAGTTGCTGATATTGCCAATGTAGTAGCTCCTGATGCAGAATGGCGTATCGTTGGAATGAGACCGGGTGAAAAAATGCATGAAATCCTCATCCCGGAAGATGAGTCTAGAAATGTACTTGAATTCGATAATCATTTTGTTATCCAACCCATTCAAGCGTTTTGGGGTAATAAGATTGGAATTTTAGGGGGAGTGAGTTGTTCAGAAAATTTTAAGTATTCTAGCAATTGTAATTGTGAGACTTTTGGTGAAGAGGATCTGACAAAATTACTTTCTGATTTTTTACCCTGAGATTTATAATCTGACGGTACAGATAGACTGATATGCCGAATTCTCCACTCATTATAGCCGAGCTATCAGGTAATCACGGTGGTTCGCTTGACAAGGCTTTAAGGATGGTTGACCAGTCTGCTGATGCAGGAGCTGACATGGTTAAAATACAAACTTACAAGCCCGAAACAATGACGGTTAAGGGACTTGATACTCGCTTTGAAATATCAAATGGTTTGTGGCGGGGTTACCGACTGCACGATCTTTATGAGAGTGCAATGACTCCTTGGGATTGGCACAAAAAACTATCAGAAAGGGCATTGGCAAATGGTATTCCACTCTTCAGCTCTCCGTTTGACGAAACCGCTGTTCAGTTTTTGGAAGATGAAATTAATCCTCCATTATACAAAATAGCATCTTTTGAATTAAATCATTTTCCATTACTTCGTGCAGTTGCTCAGACGCGTAAACCAGTAATTGCAAGCACTGGAGTATCCTCTGAAAAAATGATTAAACAAGCTCTTGATTGTCTTAGGGAAGAGGGGTGCCCATCTGTCACCCTTCTTCATTGCGTTAGTGAATATCCTGCAAATCCAGAGGATTTTTGTTTGCATGAAATGCCAAATTTAAAAAGGCTCTTCGATACTGATTTTGGTCTTTCCGACCATTCTTCAGGACATTTGATAGCCGTTGCGGCAACTTCACTGGGGGCTGGTGTAATTGAGAAACATTTTAGCCTGGATCGTGAAGTTGAATCGATTGATGGTGCATTTTCTATGCTGCCTGAAGAGTTTAAGGAAATGGTCCATGCTGTACGGCTTACTAAAGTTGCCTTAGGGCAAGTTGGTCGTGAAAAAAAAAATATCTGCCGAAGCAGCCTTTTTCAAACGTTCAATTCTTGTAAGCCAATTAGTTCATGTTGGGGAAACTCTTTCGGTTAAGAATCTCAGAATTGCGAGACCGGGCGATGGGTTGTGCCCCAGCAAATGGGATAGCGTACTGGGCAAAAAAGCAGTTAGAACTCTTCCTGTTGGACATCCTTTAAGTACTCATGACTTTAAATAATTTAATGCCAAATTTTTGAAGTGTTTAATAATTTGTGCTAATTTATAGTGTGCCAAAAGTTCCTACTCCTCATACTGTTCCGAACTTTAGAGGTTCTTCAGAGCAAAAACTCAGAAAAGCTTGCAACTGGGTATCACGTAACGACCCGGGTCGTTGTCTTACTTTGGAGGAAATTGCATCAATTATGGGAGTTACCCGCGAGCGTGTTAGGCAAATGGAAGCACAGGCATTGAAGAAATTGAGACATCCAAGCCGGGTAGCTTTTTTAAAAGAATTAAAAAAGTAATTTTTTACTGTTCTTGCAAACTTTACTTTTTCTGCTGCAGTTGACGGAATGAAAAGTTTCGAAGTAAAATTGTCTAGGGTGGATGCTTTGTTGCTTTTGAATGGGTTGCCCAAATTGGGACCCGTAAGTTTAAGAAAAATTTTACATGCGAATAATAACGATCCTTCAAATATATTTGCTTTAAGTCGTTCAAAACTTCTATCCATTGGAGGGGTTGGGTCAACCATCGCTGACACAATTCTTGACCCTTCTAATGTGAAATGGTTGCGGAAAGAAAAAGAAAGAATCGACAGTTTAGGAGTCTCTTTTTTAACCGAGGATCATATACCTTCTTTGCTGCAAGAAATCTATGATCCGCCAATCGGATTGTACTCGAGAGGTCTTTTACCAAATGGACCTTACATTGCCATTGTGGGAACTAGACAACCCAGTCTTTATGGGCAAAGAATCTGTTATGAACTTTCTAGTGGTTTAGCAAAGGCGGGTTTTTGCATAGTAAGTGGAATGGCTAGAGGTGTAGACACAGTTGCACACCAAGCGGCATTGGATGTAAAAGGTAAAACAATAGCTTTTTTAGGTAGTGGATTAGATATTATATATCCTCCAGAAAACATTAAGCTTTATCAAAATATTTCAGATAATGGTGCAGTTCTATCTGAATTTCCGTTTGGAAGAAAAGCAGATCGTAGAACCTTCCCGATGAGAAACCGTCTGGTTTCCGGAATTTCGTCCGCGGTCATTGTAGTTGAATCTGCTTTAAATGGAGGAAGTTTAATCACAGCACGTTTTGCTGCGGATCAAGGCAGGCAGGTCTTTGCTGTCCCTGGGCGGGTTGACCAACCTGCCTCTGCTGGTTGCAATGAACTTATTCGTGATGGTGCCACCCTGGTTAGAAGTGCCAGAGATGTTGTAGAGGAGATTGAAGGTTCATTAATCGAGAGCATTTCATTTTCAAGGGATCATCTAACAGAAAAAGAAATTATTAGATCTAAAGATTGTAGAATGGGGATTATAAGCGAAGATGAAAAAACTGTTATGGAAGCTTTTGTGGACGGCTCTGTTTATAATGCGGAAGAGTTAGTCGAAAAAACCAAATT
>MDTB01202163.1_pt1 | contig 10786 bp, 9 predicted proteins | sample 811161 | NCBI WGS metagenome assembly MDTB01 (sample SAMN05326650, study PRJNA326480) | marine metagenome | isolation source: seawater | place: Mediterranean Sea | collected 2009 | reverse complement strand
GAATAAAAATTCTTTTAATATTTTTAAAATCTTTTTTATATACATAATAAACAAATAATAATGATAAATTGTGAGCTTTAAAATCAATAAGCTTCTTTTTCTTAAAAGTTGATAGATTATTATTTCCAATATAGTGATCGGCAATTCCAATATGTTCTTCTCTAATTTTTACAATATTTTTTCTACTACCTGTATAAGAGTCTTTGTGAAAAGTCATCTTATAAAGTATTTTTTCAATAACATAATTTTTTACCCCATTAAGACAAAGCCTAATAAGAAATTCTCTATCATTTGAAAAAAATACAGTGCCATCATAGTATAATGTATTTAACAATCCGTATTCTTCAAACACGTTTTTTCTATAAAAATGATTAAGAACGTGTTTAAAAAGAACGTTATCTAACTTCAGCTTAATATTTTTTTTTGAAAAAGATTCAAAAATTATTTTTTTTGACTCTAGTTTTTCTATGGACAGACCGTATGAGTAAATATCATTATCAGGATATTTTTTAACAGCATTTGCTATCTCATGTAATGAATTATTTTCCAAATAGTCATCTGCATATAAAAAACCTATTATATCTCCAGTGGATAGTTTAATTGCTTTATTACATGCGGCTGCACCACTATCATCATCTTCAGAAATGATTATATTCAAAATATCAGAATTATTTTCTACTATACTCATAGTCTTATCACAAGAATTACCGTCCATAAGTATACATTCAAGATTTTTATAATTTTGAGCTCTTAATGAATCAAAAGTTTTTTGAATAGTTTTTTCAGCATTTTTACATGGTATTATAATTGTTATCTTAGGATTATTATTCATGGCTTATAATACTTTTAATTTTCTTTAATTTTTTTTTATCTTTAATAATTTTTTCTATAATGCCTATATTATTTAAATAAATAATTATCTTTACTAATATATTATCTAGAAATTCTGTATAGCACCATATATAAAAAATTATGTTCTTTAATTTACTATTTATAAAATGATTTGGTGAGCCTCTATGATAAAAAAAATTAAACCGTCTTATAAAATTTTTAAAAGTGATTTTAAAAAAATTTAATTTCTTATAACTAATATTTTCAGGATCGATTGCACATGATATTTCATATGCTTTTTTATTTGCTAAACTTTGGACTTTATAAGACATTAGTATGAAAAAAGCTTTATAGTATATTCTCGTCCTTTTTATTCTATTTTTAAATTTCATTCCAGATGACACTTCTTGACCTTCAAATGCAATATTTTCATCTACTACATCTCTGTTATATTTCTTCCCATATTGTTCGCGCATATAATATGCTATACATTCTTGAAATGTATCAGGACCAATACATGGATTCCAAATTTCTGTTATCTTAAGCCATTTTTTTGTATAAAAAGCATATGAATCAGGTTTATAACCACATTCCCATATATCATTATAAGTTTCTTTTTTATATTTAGAGCATCTAATTCTGAATATATTATCTGTAAAATAATTTTCATAGCCTAATATAAATGTGTCCCAATTATTTGTTCTAAATCTAATATCATCTGACATACAAGAAATATATTTTACACTTGATGAAGTCATTTTTAATAATATATTTAAAGGCTTCCACGCATCTGAAAACGACTTAATTAAATCTGTTTCAATTTTTTTAATTAAACCAGAATATTTTTTATTAATTGCATCTATTAAATTTAGCATTTTAAAATCATCTTTATCTATACTCACAATAACTTCAACTGATTCTATTTTATTAGTATTTTTAACTAAAGAATGAATAAATGCTTCAAAAGAATCTGATTTATTTGAATTTAAATGAATGGAAATTAATTTCTCATTATTCATATTATTAATACAAAGAATCTTTGATATCGTTGAAATGAGCTTTTGCTTTTTCTGTATGCTCCTCTGTGAAATGATTTGGGTATATTACTTCCATATTTTTTAATGAAAATTTAACCCATGTATCATTTATTTTTTGCATCGCCCAGAAGCCTCCCCATGACGACACCTCACCAAATACCTCTGATACTGCAACGGTAACGCCTGGATGAAAATTTTTTTTAGTTAGAGGGTCTTCTATAAAATCTTTATGTTTATTTTTAAGAGCATTATTTTTATCAATCTCATTCAGCTGCAGGTTCAAATCATCACCACAAATTATACCGCCTTCTTTTACTAATCTCAAAGAACCTTGAATATCTTTTTTTACTGGTTCGTAAGTGTGATCCGCATCTATAAATACAATATCGTAAATATTGTTTTTAAGTTGAGGTAAAATATTTTCACTTTGACCTCTAAAATGCTGTGTTTTTAATTTATCTTTTATTGTTCCCATATTGTGCAGAAAAGCATTATAAGCAAAATCCGACTCTAATAATTGCTCCATTTCCTTTACGTATAATTCATTTTCATGAATATCCATATCAAAAAAAGGTCTCCATGCATCAATACATGTAATTGAGCTATTTTTATCTGCGAATTTTATTATACCTTGAGCCCATGACAATGTTGACGCGCCGAACCAAGACCCAATTTCTAATAAATTTATATTTTTTTTTCCCCTATTAAGGTGCCACACTACTCCAATCATAAATAAATGTCTTACAGGTGCACTTAAAACAGCATTTTTATGATCTAAAAATGGTTCTTCTTTTTTTAATGACTTTATAAAATTTATATCATTCATGAGACTCTATCTTGTTAGATAATTTCCATCTTTTTTTGCTACTTGCAATCTCCAATAATCTAATAAGTCAGAAATAGTCTTTTCATAAGGAATTTCTGGCTCCCACCCTGTATGATTTTTAAATTTAGACGTATCTGGTACTTGTAGATCAGCATCTATAGGTCTTATTCTGTCCTGATCAACTTCTATTTTTAATTGTGATTTTAATGGTGACATATTTATTAAATCATTTAAGATTTTTTCTATTGTGCAAGAATGATTACCGCCTATATTGTAGTATTCGCCAGATATTGGATTCACAGTAACTAGCATGTGGTAAGCTCGAACTGCATCTCTTACATCAGCTATAGTTCTCATTGAATTTAAATTTCCAACTTTAATAACGGGGTCAATTTTCCCCATTTCCGCTAATGCAATTTGTTTTGCAAAAGTTGATTCTGCAAAGACATCGCCTCTCCTGGGTCCTGTATGAGTGAACATTCTTGTTGTCATTACTTTCATTTGATAGGCTTCGGCATAAAATCTCCCTACTAAATCAGTACCAACTTTTGAAATAGCATACGGAGATGCTGGATGAAATGAACATTCTTCATTAATGGGTAGTTTCTCTTTCGAAACTCTTCCAAAGACTTCTGATGAAGCACATATATGAATACATGATTCTTCTGCATAAGTCTTTAAAGCCTCAAGTAAAACTGAAGTACCAGATATATTGGTATCATATGTATCAATTGGAGCATCAAAACTTGTTTTTGGATAACTTTGGGCTGCTAAATGAAATGTGTAATCTGGAGTTATATCAGAGACTACCTTATTAATTGACTGAGGATCTCTTAAATCTCCATAATGAAGAAAAACTCTATCTTTACTATTTATATTTTTAATTAACCCTTCTATATTATCTAATGGGCTTCTCCATCTTATAAGACCATGGATTTCCCAGTCAGTATTTTCTAACAAATAATCTGCTAGATGCGAACCAACCATTCCTGTAATACCTGTAATAAATGCTTTCACTTATTTTCCTTAAATCAAGCTATACTTTATATTTAATGCTCTATTCTTTGTTTATAGTATCAAATAACTAATAAAATAAAAAAGTCCTTTAAAAAGGCCCTTTAAAGGAAACAATCTCACTTTGAGTTACTTCTGGTGGATTCCATTTATTATCCCCATCACACATATTATTTGCTTCTATTGCAATTGATCTTGGGTTTGGATAAAAATCTTTTTCTAAACTTGGTGTTGTTGGGCATGGGGTTTCAGCAAAACCCATTCTCTGGCAACTTATATTTTTACAGTTTATTGCTATATCTGTTATTATTTCTGATGCAAAGCCACATGTTAACCACCCATTGTCTATCACCAGTAATCTTTTTGTCTTATTCGCAGATTTTCTTATTAAATCATAATCTAGTGGTGACAAACTAATAGGGTCTATGACTTCAGCATTAACCCCAACACCTTTAAGTAAATCAGATGCCCTTAATGCATCTTCTACAGTATGACTTACACCGACAATAGTAATATCTTTTCCTTCTTTTAAAACTCTGCCTTTACCAAAAAGAATTTCATAACTCTCACTTGGTACATATCCTGCATTTTTATATAACATTCTATGTTCTACAAAAATTACCGGATTATTATCTCTAATACTTGCAATTAGAGCACCTTTTGCATCATGTGGAGTAGTTGGAGCAATGACTTTAATCCCAGGAATATGCATGAAATATGAATGAAATGCTTGGCTATGCTGAGCTCCTTGTCCCCAGCTTCTTCCTATAGCAGCTCTAACTACAAATGGCACAGAGTGTTCTCCTGAAGAAATATATCTAGTTTTTGCAGCCATATTGACTAACTGATTCATACATAATAAAAGAAAATCCATTCTTTGGTGAACATATATTGGCCTTAAACCAGCTAGAGAGGCTCCTATTCCTATGCCAGTCAAGCTGTCCTCTGACAAAGGAGTGTCAAAAGATCTCATTGAATTGAAATCTAAGTGCAAGTCTTTGGTGGTACCATAGTGTCCTTTTGGATCATCAACGCCTAATCCATAAACGAATACATTTTTATCTCTTTTCATCTCCTGATGTGTTGCTTGATAAATAGCCTCACCATAGTTAATAATTTTTTTATCTAAAATATTATCCATAGACGTTATCGTAAAGTTCCTTAGAATATGGAAATTCACTTGTTTCAGCAAAATTTACTGCGTTATCAATTTTTTCCAAAACTAAATTTTTAATTTCCTCAACTTTTTTCTCAGAGAGTTGTTTTTGCAAATTATTAAGATCATCATTTTTTATAGCCTTATTAATTTCTTCAGTATTTCTGTAGTCCAAATCATATGCATTTCCAACACCAACATGATCTTTCCATCTTGTTGTCATGCATTCTATTAAGTATGGGCTTGAATTTTTTTTAATTTTATCTATACAATCTAAGGTAATATTATAAAAATTTTCCGTATTATTTTCTTTAACTTTAATGGCATTTATACCAAATGCGTTGGCTCTATCAACAATAGGGTCGTTTAATGATCTTTTATTTTGATGTGTATATATTGCATATTCATTATTTTCACAAATAAATATTATTGGCAAATTATGCAAACTAGAAAAATTTAAAGACTCCCAAAAGACGCCTTCTTCAGTAGCTCCGTCACCGTGATAACATATCACAACACCAGGATTTTTTTTATACTTCAGAGCAAAAGCATAGCCAACAGCTTGCGGGACTGCTGATGAAACGATTGCAGAGGTTGGCATAAAATTTTTATTAGTGTCATTAAGATGCATTGATCCACCTTTTCCTCTTGCCGTACCTCTAATTTTACCAAACAATTCTGCCCACATTTTTTCAAAATTAGCTTCCCTTGCAATAAAGTGCGCATGGCCTCTATAATTACTAAAAATTATGTCTTCGTCACTAAGCGCCATACTTACCCCAACTGCAATTGCTTCTTGCCCAATTGATAAATGAACAGGACTTTTAATTTTATCTGTACTATAGAGATTAATTATTTTTTCTTCTGTTTTCCTAATTAATAAAAATAGGTGATATGCTTTTTCTAAATTAAATTTTTTCTTCATGCTTATACTGCTTTTTTAGAAAAATAATGACCTGGTAAAAAAGGCATTTTTTTTCTTCCAGTTGTTCTATATTGCTTAGAATATTTTTCTGTATAACCTTCTAATATTATTCTAATATCCATACTTATTCTTGTATCTTTTGTATCATTGTACTGCGTACAATGCAAACACCTTGGGTCAAATACTATAAAATCACCATAATTCATCTCTAACGGTTGCGACTCTTGTATTAGTTTTTTTATAAAAATTTCATCATACTGAGTCCTTTTAGCAAAAATCTCAAAATCATAGTCGCAATTATCAATAGAATCAATACTATCTTTATATGAAGTTAAACGCATACTATTTGAGCCATAAACCTTTGTAAATGGCATCCAAATATTTAATTCGTATGGTGGATGACCAAGCATAATGTCAGTATGATACCTGTCGCTCCAATCATAGCCTTTTTGATTTGGGAAGTGAAAACGAAATGTCGGCACTACTTGATAATGTATATTTTCTGAAAAAATTTTAGATATTTTTTCTTTTATAAATTTTTTATATAAAGTATCTAATGCTTTTGAAGTTTCATAAAAACTTATAGATATATTATTTTGCTCTGACTCATCCAAACTTTTATCATCTAAATCCATACACAAATGTAATTTTTCTAAATTATTATGATATTTTGAAAAATTTTCACTAGATACAATTTTTTTGTCTATTAAATTTTCAATAATTAAACTTTTAAAATCAAATTCTAAAATATTATATTTACTTTTATGCATCCAATTTCCAAATTTTTCAATAGCAACAGATTTGCTGTTAAAATCTTTTAAAAAATTTCTACGCTCATCTGCTGAATTAAATTCAACAGTTTTACCCATATGCCCTTTATTTATTATTTTACTCATAGTCTATTAAATTAAAAGGTTTTCTCTTAGCATAATTTCCAGCTCTAAATGATGCATCTTTTTTTATATACGTACATAATAATGCATACCTATTATTATTTGATAAATTATCATTAGATGCATGAACTAACCAACTGTGGATTATCATGACGCTACCTTTTTTAATTAAAGGGGTTATTGATTCATATTTATCTGGTATCAATGTAGATTTAATTCTAGCATTAGGATCTTGATTTTTACTTTCTTCCGGTATGTTTTGTACTGTTAATAATTCTTCTTCTTTATGAGTTCCTGGCCATATAATAAGACCTCCATTTTTTTCATTTACATCTGTAAGCGCTATCCAAGCTGAAATAAAAGTTTTATCTTTTGCTTGCACAAAAGTGTTATCTTGATGTGGGCTAAAACCTTTTGTTTGAGGAGGCATGAAAAAAAATTCTGACTGCAAACCCTCTGCATTTCCAGAAAAATAATTTTTAATAAAATTGATAATTTTTTTATTGGACATTGATAATAATATTTCCTCAGAATAATTATGTATATTCATGATTGGTATCAACTCATTATCTTTTGTATACTTATGAGATAATTTTATCAGATTTTCACACTCTTCTAACGAGTAAGCATCTTCTAATATAAAATATCCATTTTTTTCAAAAAATCTAATATTTTGTTTCATTTTTATAATTTCACTTTTTTATAAATCATTAAAACAGTCTAATAAGTTATCAATTCCATTATACAAGTAATTTTTTATGCCAAATTTTTTTGCACACTCAATGTCACTATCTTTATCTCCAATCATTATTAAATTTTTTTTATCTAAATTCCAATCTTTGGATATCTTATCAAGCATCCCTATTTTTGGTTTTCTATCATCACTATCAATTGCATATTCTTTAATGATGCCATCTTTATGAAATGGACAATAATAGAATTGATCAATATGAGCACCTCTTTTATTTAATTCTTTTTGCATAAAATCATGAAACTCTTGCATCTCAGCTTCAGAAAACTTGCCTTTTGCAATACCAGCTTGATTTGTTACAACAAAAACTAAGTAATTTAGGTCATTAAGTTTTTTTATTAAGTCTAAAGACCCTGGTTTCCAAACTAGGTCTTCGGTTTTATATGTATACCCATTATCCTCATTAAGTGTTCCGTCTCTATCAAATAAAAAAGCTTTTTTACCGCTATTCCAATTTCTTTTTCTTGCCTCTAATAATGTTTCTTGTATTCCAATATCAATAAAATATCCTTTTATTAATTTACCGCTTACTTTTCCAAGATCAACTTGTTCTTTTAATATATCTTTCTCAAATGACAAATTTTCTAAGTTATAATTTTCTAAAACTGATTTCTTAATATTGTAAATCCCGCCATTGATGATATTTTTCTTAATTTTAGCATTAGATTTTATTTTTTCTTGAAAATTAATAATTTTGTTATTTTTATCTATTAAAATAGTTCCGTACCTTGAAGAATTAATTACCTCAGTAAGACCAATCAGTATATTACTATCACCAGAAGCAATATTTTCTAAGCTCAGCCAATTTCCTTCTATAATTGAATCTCCATTAAAACAGTAGAATCTATCATCCAAATATTCATATGCATTCACTAGAGCACCACCTGTACCTAATGGTTTTTTTTCAATAATTATATCTATTTGGCAACCATTTATTTTTATATCTTTAAAGTAATCAAGAACAATATGATTTGCGTGAGATGCTAGCAATAATATTCTATTGATTCCAAATCTTCTAATATTATCAATTAAGTGCATTAAGAAGGGTCTTCCAGAAATTTCCAGCATAGGTTTAGGGTAATTTTTTGTTATATCACCAAGTCTTTTACCTTCACCGCCAATTAGTATTACACCCTGCATATCAGTTATCGCCTCCCTTTATAACAAGAGATTTTGACTGATCATCATCTCTATTTATAAGTACAACTGATTTTTTTTGAAAATAAGAAATATTTTTATATTTTTCTTCTTTTCTAAAAACTAGAAAAATATTAAAAAACCGTCTTAAAAAAAATACTTTACTTAATGAAAAACTAATTAAAAATTTTAAAGTACCTAATATAATTTCATAAATAAATAATTCATAAATATAAATTATTTTAAGTATATTTTTTTTTAAGTAACTTTTTTTAATTTTTGTAATATAATCTGAACTAGTATTTTTAAAAATTAGCGAATATGGTTTTATTACAGAATGAATCATTAATTTAACAAAATTCAATGCATGGATTTTTTCTTCAGATTTTATGTTATGATATTTTTTTGTAAAAAAAACAAATATTGTTTCTTTTGGGTGTTTTTTCAAATAAAAGAAGCATATGTGGCAGATTAATCCAGATAGAAATGAATCATCATAACCGGTATGGTATTTTATATAGTTAACTTCCAAATATCTTTTTATTAAAAGAGGGATTATTCCGACACTATAATTTAAACTCAAAAAGGACTCTCTTACGTCGGTATTTTCACTAAATTTTCCAGGTATTAAAACTAAATATCTTTTTTTATTCGCCTGATGAACAAATATAATTTCATTTATTAAATTTTTTATAATTGAAATTTGTAATTTCCTAGCTCTTTTTTTAAATTCAATTTGGTTTTTATTTTTATAGCTCCATTTCCAAAAAATGTAATTTATTATAGTTCTTTTATATAATGATTTTGTGTTTAAACCTATATTTGTTCCCTCGCCTTTAAAATTTATATCATTAATAACAAAATCTCTTAAAAATTGAGTGTGCCTTGGATAATTAAAATTTGATAAATAAAAAGCTATTATTTGCTGAGAATTATCAGGCCCGAAACACGGGCAAAAATCACCTTGTATCTCTATATACTTTCTTGTGTATATTGCTGTTGTATCAGGCGCGTATATACATTCATCAATATTATTATAATTTCTGTTTTTATATACAGAAGTCCTTAATCTAAAAATATCATCTTTATGTAGATGCTTATAATTTTCTAAATTAACATCCCAATTTTTTGTGTCTATATGAACCTCATCGGATATATTTATTAAAAAATATGATTTTTTTGAGGATTGGAAGTATAAGTAGTTTATCCATTGCCATAAGTCAATGTAACCCCTGCCTTGAGGAGAAGATATGACTAAAATGTGGGCTTTAAAATTTGATAATTCTTTTAGAAAACCATTTACAAATTCTAAATCGTCATTGTCTATTTTTATACAAAATTGAATTTTTGAAGAGTCTTTAGAATTTTTAATAAATTTTTCTATTATATTTTTTGTATTAACAATATTATTTGTATTAAAAATTACTGATATCAAACTGTCAGCGTAGTTTCCTCTTACTACAGAATCACTATAACGATGACTTGTAAATTTATTTTCATTAGTTGATTTTATATATTTAATAGAATTAAAGTTAGGATCAACTTTATAATTCAAATCATACGCATCTGTATATTCTATTTTATTTCTCTCTTTCTGCATAAATATCTTCTGAGTAAATTTTGTAAGCTTCATCATAACTACCATAAAAAATAATTTTACCATTTTTCATAAATATACCTTTGTTACATAAATCTTCTACTAGATGTATTGCATGTGATGCAAATAACAATATGGAAGCATTACGCATTGTTTCTATTATTTTTTCTTTACTTTTTATCATAAAGTTATGATCTCCTGTGCCTAGAAATTCGTCTATTAAAAGAATATCTGGCGAACCTTCAACAGCAGTTGCAAAGGCGAGACGAGCTCTCATACCAGAAGAATATGTTCTTAATGGCATATGAATAAAGTCTCCTAATTCCGAAAAATCTAAAATGTTCTTTATTCTTTTTTCGGCTTCTTTCGGATTATTACCCATAACAGAATTCATTATTATTATATTTTCATAGCCTGTAGCATCTTCTTCAAAACCAAATCCCATATCTAACATACTAGTGATAGATCCTTGAACATAAGTTTTTCCATCAATTGTGTTATATATTCCAGCTATCAATTTTAATAAGGTGCTTTTACCTGCTCCATTTGGACCTAGTACCGCAACTCTGTCCCCGTGAGTTATATCTAAATTTATATTTTTTAAGCCTTGAACTATTCT
>MDTB01110853.1_pt1 | contig 10786 bp, 9 predicted proteins | sample 811161 | NCBI WGS metagenome assembly MDTB01 (sample SAMN05326650, study PRJNA326480) | marine metagenome | isolation source: seawater | place: Mediterranean Sea | collected 2009 | reverse complement strand
AAAAATAAAAAAGATTTAGAAAATGAAAATAGATTAGAAAATATTAAAGAACTTTTAAGTGCAATGAAAGAATTTGATAATTTAGAAAGTTTTCTTGAACACGTATCTTTGGCTACAGCAATTGATCAAGATTGGGACGGAGAAAAAATAAATTTAATGACTATGCATGGATCAAAAGGATTAGAGTTTGACGCGGTTTTTTTACCTGGATGGGAAGAGGGTCTTTTTCCTCACCAAAAATCTATAGAGGAAAAAGGTCAAAATGGTTTGGAGGAAGAGAGAAGATTGGCCTACGTTGGGATAACTAGGGCGAAAAAAAAGGCAGTTATCTCTTTTTCAATGAATAGATTTTATCAAGGAGATTGGATTGACAGTATGGCCTCTAGATTTTTAGACGAACTTCCAGATAAGTATATTGAAAAAAATTCTTATTTCGATGAAAAAAACAACGAAGTCGAAGATTTTGAATTTAATCAAGATTTTGAAATTGAGGAAAATGAAAGAAGTCCAGGCTGGATAAGGTATCAAAAAAGAATTAAATGATAAAAAGAAGATTAAAACTCCTAAAAGAAAGTTTTGAAAAATTTAAAATTGATGGTTACGTAATTCCCAAAAATGACGAGTTTTTCTCTGAATATTCCTCCAAAGATAGACTTCAAACAATCTCAAATTTTAATGGTTCTGCTGGACTCGGGATTGTCTTGAAAAATAAAAACTACCTATTTGTTGATGGAAGATACTCTATTCAAGCAGAAATTCAATCTAGTAAAAATTTTAAAATTATTCAGTACAATAAGATAAACAATTGCAATTTATTTAAGAATAAAATTTTAGGAATCGACTCTAAACTTTTTACATCTTCTCAAATAAAGAATTTTTTTTTAAAAAATAACAAGATTAAAAAAATAGGTATTAATTTAATCGATAGGATTGATAAGAAATTTTCACAATCAAACAAACCATTTTATTCGCTGCCAGATAAAATTGTAGGCGAAAGTTATAAGGTTAAGTTAAAAAAAGTTGTCAAATTCATAAAAAAAAATCGAGTGGGCTATTTATTTGTAAGCGCTTCAGAAAACGTTGCTTGGTTACTTAATATTAGAGGATGGGATAATCCAAATAGTCCAATACCTAATTGTCATTTGCTAATAGACAATTCATCTAGAATTTTCATAATCTCTAAGAAGAAAAAACTTACAAAGTTGCTTAAGAAAAAAAAGATTAAGAAAAATCAAATTATAGATCCATCGGATTTTCAAAATTTTATAAATAAATTAAATAAAAAAAAAGTTATAATTGATAGTAAAACTTGCTCTATATTTTATGAGGATATTTTTAAATCAAAACTTAAGGTAATAAAAAAAGAAGATCCAATTTATCTATTAAAATCAATTAAAAATAAAATAGAAATTAATAATATGATTAAATGTCATATTTATGATGGTGTTGCTTTAACTAAATTTCTTTATTGGATTAAAAATGAAAATAAGAAAACAATCACTGAATTTGAGGCTCAGAATAAACTAGAAAAATTTCGAAAAATGAATAAGAAATATTTATTCCCAAGTTTTAATACTATTGCAGGAACTGCAAGTAATGGTGCAATAGTTCATTATAGAGCAACAAAAAATAATACAAAAAAAATTAAAAAAAAAGATATTTTTCTTTGTGACTCTGGAGGCCAATATAAATATGGAACAACTGATGTAACGCGTACAATTTGTTTTTCAAATCCCAAATTAAATATTAAAAATGTTTTTACCCAAGTTTTAAAAGGCCATATTGCAGTTGTTTCTTCAAATTTAAACAAAGCTAAATATGGAAAGCTAATCGATATAGATGCCAGAAAATATCTTAAAAAATCCAAATTAGATTATGAACATGGAACTGGGCATGGTGTAGGTTTTTTTTCAAATGTTCATGAAGGACCTCAAGCTATTTCAAAATTTAACAAAATTAAACTTCATGAAGGAATGATTTTAAGTAACGAACCTGGATATTACAAAAAAAATTATTTTGGTATTCGTATTGAAAACTTAGTCTATATAAAAAAAATTAAAAAAAAATTGTTCTTTGAAAATTTAACTTTAGCTCCAATTGATAAGGATTTAATCAATTTTGAGTTACTATCTAACAGTGAAAAAAATTATCTATTTAAATACCACTTATTTGTTTACCTAAAATTAAGAAAATATTTAAATAATAAAGAAAAAAAATGGCTATTTTCTCTAGTTTAACATTTTGAGCCATTGTTTTTGATTCAAAATTTTTATTTTAAGCTGTTTTGCAGCATCTACTTTTCTTTTTGTTGGTTTTTCTCCAATTATTAAATAATCGAGTTTTTTTGAAACATTACTAATTATTGAACCAGAGCTCTCTTCAATTAAAGATTTTGCTTCTGCCCTACTTATTCCATTTAGCTTACCTGTTAACATGAAAGTTTTATTACTTAATAAACCATTAGTTTTTTGAGTTACTACATCTTTGACAATAAGTTCCTTTTCAAGTTCATTTAGAACTTTCATATTTGTATTATTTGCAAAGAAGTTTTTAATTGAATTAATTTGAGTTTCTCCTATTCCATCAATGTTAAGTAAATCCTCAAAATTATTTTTTTTTGACAATGAAATAAAATTTTTAAATGATTTTAGGTTTTTTGAAATAATCTTAGCATTCTCTATACCAATATGTCTTATTCCTAATGCATAAATAAATTTTTCAAAAGAAATGGTTTTACTTAAATTTATTGAATAATTAAGATTGGTGACAGATTGTTTACCCCAACCATCTAAATTTTCAATCTTAGTAAAATCAAGTTTAAAAATATCTTGAGGTAATTTGATTAAATTTAAACTCCAAAAATTTTCAACTATCTTTTTACCAAATCCCTCGATATTTAAAGCTTCTTTAGATACAAAATGTTTAAGTCTCTCTTTTGCCATTTTATCACAATCAAATCCTCTATCCGGACATCTTCTAACAGCATCAAACTTTTTAGTAATTTTATTATATTCTTTAATTGTATCAAAACCACATGGACACTTGGTGGGAAATAAAAACTTTTTCGAACCGTCTCCTCTCTTATCTTTATCTACAGAAACTACATGGGGTATTACATCGCCTGCTCTCTCTACCACAACAGTGTCACCTATTCTTATGTCTTTTCGAAGTATCTCTTCCTCATTATGCAATGTAGCATTAGAGACTACAACTCCACCAATATTTATTGGTCTAATCTTTGCAACAGGAGTAAGAGCACCAGTTCTTCCAATTTGAATTTCTATATTTTCTATTTTTGAAATAGCACTATTGGCCGAAAACTTATGAGCAATTGCCCATCGAGGAGCATTTGCTACATTTCCTAATCTTTTTTGCAATTTTAAATCATTAACTTTATAAACTATGCCATCTATATCAAAGTCTATTTCACCTCTTTTTTTTTCAATTTCTTGATAATTTTTCATTAAATCTTTTATATTTTTTAAAGTTTTATTTAAGGGATTTGTTTTGAAACCCCATTCTTTTAACTTTTTTAAAAATTCATTTTGAAATGATATTCGCATGCCTTTCTCGTGACCAAAAGTATAAGCAATAAATTTTAATGGTATTTTTTTTGTTTCTAAGGGATTTTTTTGTCTTAAGGATCCTGAGGCAGCATTTCTGGGATTTGCAAATTTATCACTTAATTTTTTAAAATCACTGTTTTGAATAAATACCTCACCTCTTATATCAATTTCTTCTGGAAAATTTTTTGAATCTATATGAATTGGTATATCTTTAATTGTTTTTAAATTTTCAGTGATATCCTCTCCTTCTTTTCCATCACCTCTGGATAAACCGGTAACAAATTTTCCATTTTTAAAAATTAAAGATGCAGAAATACCATCAATTTTTGGCTCTGCACTATACTCAATTTCAAAACTTTCAGCTTTATCTAAATAATTTATAATTTTTTTTTCGAAATTAACTAAATCTTCATAACTAAAAGCATTACCAAGAGAAAGCATTGGCACTCTATGATAAACTTTTTTAAATATCTTTGCTGGTTTATAACCAACTATCTCTGATGGAGAATTTTTACTACTTAAAAATTTATATTTTTTTTCAAGTTCTAAGATTTTCTTTTTTAACTGATCATATTCACTATCTTGAACGGCAGGTTTACTGTTTTTGTAATAAAACTTATTTAAACGAATTAGTTCTTTGATTTTTAAATTATACTGTTTTTCAATCTTTTTTTTATCCATCTATTCAAAAAGTGTTTTAAATTTTCCTACAAACTTTTTAAACAAAGATCTTTTATCCTTTTTCTTAGTTTTTGAAAATTTTTTCTCAGAAAAATTATAATCTTTATTAAAAATCTTGTATGACGCTTTATACCAGTCGCTTGATTGATAATTATATCCTAACAAATTTGCATATTTTTTGGATTCTGACTCTAGACCAATAATATAATACGTTTCTACTAATCTATGAATAGCCTCTTCAACATAAACTGTAGTTTCATAATTTTCCAAAACATTCTTAAACCTATTAATTGCAGGTATCCATTTTTGACTTTTTAGATAATGTCTGCCTATATAAATTTCTTTTCCAGCCAATCTATCATTTATTAAATCAATCTTAAATTGTGCGTCTGCTGCAAAATCAGTAGAGGGGTATTCTTTTATAATAAATTCAAATTCTTTTTTTGATTTTAATAAAGGATTTAAGTCTCTTTTCTCATCTATAATATTTTCATAATAACACATAGCTAATAAAAAATGTGCATAATCTTGATCTTTGTGTTTTGGGTAGACTTTTAAATATCTTTCTAACTCATATATAGAGTCGGAATAATAATCATCAGAATAATAAACATAAGCGCTCATTAATGCAGCTATTGGCGCCCATTCTGATTGAGGAAAGATTAGTTCTGCTTCATTAAATTTTTTTGCTGCATATAAAGCATCGCCATCAAGAAACTCATTATAAGCTTCTTCATAAAGTTCGACCATTTGTTCATTTAAATCTTTTTCTTGAAGAATTGAAACCCTTTCTTTTTTTGAGCAAGAATATGTCAAAAATGTAATTAAAATTATTACAAGAAAATTTTTAAATAACTTCATAAACACTTAACTTAATAACAGATAATTTCACTAACTGTTAAAAAAACTTATGCTATAGATTTTAATTTTTGCTTATGAATTAGCGTGTGTGGAACTGTTTTTTCGTCAATTTCAATAATTGAATAATTAGATTTATCTTCAAATACTTTTCTTAGTAAATCGTTCGTCAATTTATGTCCTCCTTGTGAACATTTAATTTTTCCAATTATTTTATATCCAGACAAATATAAATCACCCATACAATCTAAAATTTTATGATTAACAAATTCTTTATCATTTCTTAATGGGTTTTCATTTAAAAGTTTATCGTTCTTAACTACTATTGCATTATCTAGCGATCCACCTAGAGCCAAACCCATTGACTGTAATTTTGCAACATCTTCATATAAACAAAATGTTCTTGAGTTATATACTTCTTCTAAATCATCTTCATAAACTTTAACAACATTTCTTTGTGTGCCAATCATTTGGTTTTCATACTTAATTTCGAAATCAATCTCTAAATTAATTTTACTTGGCTCTATTGAAATTACTTTACTATTATTTTTATGTTCTATCTTGTTATTAATTTTAATTACTTTAATTGGACTGTTGCTTATACTAATTCCTGCTTCTTTAATTTTTTCAACAAAATTTTTACCTGAACCGTCTTGAATTGGAACTTCTTCACTATCTAGCTCTACTAAAGCATTGTCGATTCCTAATCCAAACAATGCTCCCATTAAATGTTCTATAGTGGAAACTTTTACACCAAACTCGTTAGAAATAGTTGTGCACAAAACTGCACTACTTACATTATAAACGTCAGGAACTATTTCATTATTTTTATTTAAATCTACTCTTTTAAAAATAATTCCTGTATTTGGATTTGAAGGTTTAATAATTAATGAAACTTTTTTACCAGAGTGTAATCCTACACCATTTATACTAATATTTTTAGAAATCGTTTTTTGTTTAAATATTGACATGGAGAAACTTTTAGAGTGTTTCAACTGACTTGGAAAAACAAGAAATGTTACAATTTAAGACTTAATTAATTAAAAAAATTGAAAAATCTCTCAAAAAACCCTTTATTATTAGAAATTTTTGGAACGATTGATACCTCATTTTCATTAAAACCATCAATTATCTTCATAGACATCCTAAAAATATCCTGGTCCTTATCATCTAAGAAACTCTCAACATATTCTGAATTCAAAATACGATTAATCGTAATTTGATATTTTTTCAAAATTTTTTCAATTTCTTTAATATACTCTTCAGATAAACAAATAAATCTAATATCAATTGAAAAAAAATTGCATCTCAAATTTTCTGGGAAGGATGAATAATTCTTTTTGTCAATATAATAATTATCAATCAACATATGTGTAATCCTTCTATAATTGATAGTTTTTTTACATTCATATCTTGCTTCATTTAATAAATGTATAAAATCTTCTTTCCTCAATAACTCTCCATAATTTTCTTTTTTAATCGAAAGATTAACAGTAAAAAATTCATCGCTATCTATAATTAAATTAATATTCTTAATAAATTTATTAATCTTTCTTTCAATATGAAAAATATTTTTTTCTAAAAAAAGATTCACAAGGTTAAGGTTTTGTTTGTTTGGACTGTTATCATTAAAAATTTCATTAAAATAAATATCTTTGAAATCTTGTATGCTAAATATCTTTATTTTTAAGTATTTTGGGCTCAAAAATAAATAATTTTGAAAATCTAATTCGCTATCCATTTGTAATAATTTGGTTTGCTTGACGTAAATCAATTTTATTTATTTTTTGCTTTTCAACTTGATTTAAAAAATTTATTAACAATTCTAATGATTTTTTAAGATTGTCTCTAGGTAATTTAATTAAAAGACCTGAATGAGTTTCTATATCCCATCTTCCTGATGGGAAGAAAAATAAATTTTTAATTTCTTTATAATCAAAACTTGTTTCGTCAATAATTTTTTTAAGTTTAAAAAAATTTTCCTTATTGAAATTACCAAATATAAAAGGAATATCTGATTTATAAGATATAATTTTTATAAATCTACCATTTGAACCAAGCAAAAAATTTTTATTATCTTTTTTAAACTGAGCTAAAATGTTGGTTTGATCTATTTTAATATGTATTTCAGAAGGATATTTTTTGAAAACTGAGTATGTTTCAATTAAATTATTAGAATTTATTATTTCTTTTAATCTTTTATTATCTAAAAAAAATAAATTTTCAATTTTTAAAAAATTAAGACTATTTATAAATTCATAATTGTCTTTATAATTTAAACCTGAGACTTTTATATTTTTAATCTTTATAAATTCGAAATTATTCAAGCTCTTATTATTTAATGTTCCAATTAATAGAAATAAAAAAATATATAATATAATTTTTTTACTTTTTGCTTGCAGCATCTTTTAAAATTAATTCAATTAATTGTATAAAACTTATACCTTTATAGGCAGCTATCTCTGGTACCAAAGAAAGTTTTGTCATTCCAGGTTGCGTGTTAATTTCTAAAAGATAAAATTTTCCCTTATAAAATTTAAAATCAGATCTAGTGACACCCCTGCAACCAACTAATTTATGAGCTTTAAAAGCGATATCCATTATTTTATCATAATTAAGTTTTGATAGATTTACTGGAATTATATGTTTAGTTTTTGCTTTAGAACTATACTTCGCTTTATAATCATAGAATTTTCTTTTTGGTTGTAGTTCAATTGCACCTAATTTTTTTGAACCGATAATTGCTGCTTGAATTTCACGTCCAGGTATGAATTGTTCAATAATTATATTCTTATAACTTGCTAATAATTTGATATTCTTAAATATGTTTGTTTGATTACAAATAAACACATTTACACTTGAACCTTCATTAATAGGTTTAATTACTACTGGAAACTTTAATTTTTTTTTAATTAATTTAATTAAATTGGAATGAGATTTATCAAAAGAATATAAAATGTATTTTGGAATTAATATTTTATTTTTAATAAAAATTCTTTTTGACAATTCCTTATCCATAGCAATAGCAGATGGAATTACCCCTGAATGAGTATAGGGTATACCTGTGGTTTCTAATATTGTCTGAATATATCCATCTTCACCAAATTGGCCATGTAGTGCATTGAAAATAATATTTGGTCTAAAAGATTTAATAACAATCTGCAGTTTATAATTCGGCTCAGTAGTTTTTACATTATAGCCATTTTTTTTTAGCTCATTTGCTACTTGCTTACCTGTATCAATACTAATAGCTCTCTCTTTAGATATGCCACCAGAAATTACTAATATTTTTTTCAAATTATTCCAAAATTTTTATTTCTTTTTCTAAACTAATTCCTGTCTTTTCCAAAACATTTTTGGTTACAAAATCTATTAGTTTTTTCATATCTTCAAATTTTGCATTACCTTTATTCACAAAAAAATTGCAATGTTTTTCAGAAATACAAGCATCTCCAAAACTTTTATCTAAAGGCACTGATTCTTTTATAAGTTCCCATACTTTTTTTTTAGTTTGTGATTTAGGATTTTTAAAAGTGCTACCACTTGTTTTAATCTTAGTTGGTTGATTCTTTTCTTTTTCAGTTTTAAGTTTATTAACTTCACTATTAATTTTATCATGACTACTTTTAACTCCTCTAAAAGAGGCACTTAAAAAAATTAGATCATCTGATAAATTATTTTTTCTATAATCAAACTTTATATTTTTAGATAAAATCGTTCTTACATCACCTGATTTATTAATGGTTTGAACTGATATTAGAATATCTTTAAATTCTTTTCCGAAACACCCTGCATTCATTTTAATTCCACCACCAATACTTCCTGGGATACATGATAAGAACTCAAATCCACTTAAATTATTTTCCATTGTAAAATCAGATAAAGATTTATCTAAAGCAGCACTCCCGGCTATAACTATATCTTCACCTAGTAAAGAGATATTATTAAAATTTTTGCTTAATTTAATTACTACTCCATCAAATAAATTATCATTTATAAGAATATTAGAACCAGCGCCAAGAATAAATATTTTTTCTCTGTTATTCAGTTTTTTTAAAAAATTTACTAGTTCTCTTAAATTGTATGCTTTGTAATAAACTTTTGATTTACCTCCGATATTAAACCAATTTTTTTTTTTCAGGTCATATTCGAATTGAACATTATCACCAAATTCACCTAATAATTTTTTTAAATCTTTTATTTCCATTACATTAATTCAGGAAGTGTTCTCATCCAATTTGAAATCGATCCTGCTCCCATTCCAATTACAATTTTTTTTCCATACATATTTTTTTTTATAAATTTAGCTAGTTGAATATCATTATTTACTAAGAATAATTTTACTTTTGAATTTTTAATAATTTCTTTTGCAAATTTAATATAATTAAATCCTAAGTTTATTTTTTCACCGGCGGTGTATATTGGACATAAAACAACAGTATCTGCCTCTTTAAAAGCGAATGTAAATTCTTTTCTTAAATCTTTTAATCTTGAAATTCGATGAGGCTGAAATATACAAACTTTATCATAACCTTTATAAACTTTATTAACCCCCTCTAACACAACTTTTATTTCTGTCGGATGATGAGCATAATCATCATAAAAATCTATATTATTATAATTAAAAATTTTGTTAAATCGTCTTTGAACTCCTTTAAAATTAAACAGGCCTTTTTTAATATTAGGTACAGATATTCCTACAGTCAGAGCAACAGCTGTAGCAGCAACCGAATTTCTAATATTATGTATGCCTAGTAATGGTATCTTTATTTTTTTAATAATAATTTTTTTTTTATTCGGAACGTTTACTTGTAAATCAAACTCAGAAAATTTTGTATCTTGATTTATATTTTTGACTAAAAAATTAGATTTAGGATCTAATCCATAAGTGTAAAAATTTTTACTTTTAAGTTTTTTTATAAGATCACAGTTAATTTTATCGTCTAAGCAAATAAATGTCTTTCCAAATGATGGAACTTTTTTAATAAATTGTGAAAAATAATTTTTTAAATCACTCATAGACTTATAAAAATCCATATGTTCTCTATCTATGTTTGTAATTATTGAATAAGTGGGTGGAATATGAATAAAACTTCCATCTGACTCGTCTGCTTCTAATATAGACCAATCACTCTTTCCAAGTTTTGCTGTATTTTTTATTGAGTTTATGACACCACCATTAATAATTGTAGGATCTAGTTTTGTTATTTGAAAAATTGAAGTTATTAAGGAAGTAGTGGTAGTTTTTCCATGAGAACCAACAACAACGATATTTTTTGTTAAAGAAACAATATGAGCTAACATTTTTCCTCTTGTGATAATTGGTAAATTTTTTCTCTTTGCTTCAACCATTTCTGGATTATTTTTTTTTATTGCAGAGGAAATTACAACTATTGTTGCATTTTTAAGATTTTGTTTTTTTTGACCCAAAAAAATTTTTATTTTTTCTTTTTTTAGTCTTTCAATATTTTTGTTTAAATTTGAGTCACTTCCTTGAACATTAAAACCTTTGCCTTTCATTATTAAAGAAAGGCCACTCATGCCAATTCCTCCTATTCCAACAAAATGAATAACTTCTGTTTTTGCTAACTCAATTTTCATTTATAACTTTCAATATTTTTTGATTAACATTAATCCAAGTATTTTGGTAATTTAATTTTTTTAAATTTTCCTTTTTTTTT
>MDTB01060573.1_pt1 | contig 10786 bp, 9 predicted proteins | sample 811161 | NCBI WGS metagenome assembly MDTB01 (sample SAMN05326650, study PRJNA326480) | marine metagenome | isolation source: seawater | place: Mediterranean Sea | collected 2009 | reverse complement strand
TATCAATATTAATGATAAACTTGTTTTAAATGACAGATTAGATGAAGAAAAAACGCTTGGAATTATTAAAAAAATTGAAAATGGATTAATAACTCCCCCAGAGAAATAAAGTATTAGACTTAATTGAAGTATATCAATTAATAAGAATGAAAATGAAGCTTTATTTGAAAGAATATTTTTTTCGTAAAAATAGGTTAAAATTAAGTTGGATATTACCCCAAAGGCTATAAAAACATTGACAATTATAATATCAAATTCAAAATTAAAAACATACCTCACAATATTTACTGTGAAGAACTGACCTAAGATTGCTATCCATCTAAGATTGATATATGTTATTTTATTTAAGGTATATAATTTTGGAACTGACTTAGTTTCCATTGTTAAATATCTAAATTGCTAATTTCTAATGCATTAGAAATTATAAAATCTTTTCTTATAGATACATCGTTACCCATTAATGTATGAATTATCTTTTGATCTCTTTTTTTGTCATTAGAGTACTTTACTTGGAGTAAATTTCTTTTTTCAGGATCTAATGTGGTATTCCAAAGTTCATCGGGGTTCATTTCACCCAAACCTTTGAATCTTTGAATATTAAGTTTTGATTTTTCCTCTGATAATATTTTTTCAAATTCTTTGGATCCCCTTTTAAATTTTTTCGAGCCTTTAGAATTGTTTAAAATATAATTTTCCAAACTTTTTTCATCTTTAATATATATACTTTTTCCTGATTTATTTATTTTAAATAAAGGTGGTTGTGCTAAAAAAATATTTCCATTTTCAATTAATTTATTAAATGGTTTATTGTTAAAAAATGTCAATAATAATGCCCTGATATGAGATCCATCAACATCTGCATCAGTCATAATAATTATTTTACCATACCTGAGATCATCTAAATTAATTTCCTCAACTTTGGGGTCTAATCCGAGAGCATTGATCAGTGTAACAATCTCATTTGAAGAGATCATTTTAGATAAAGCTTTAGTTTTACTATCGCTTGAATTTCCATTTCTCTTTGAACTAACTTCTTCTACATATGTGTTTAATATTTTTCCTCTCAAAGGTAAAACTGCTTGAAACTCCCTATTTCTACCTTGCTTTGCTGAACCCCCTGCAGAATCCCCCTCCACAATAAATAATTCTGTTCCATCCCTTTTTGAGTTTTGACAGTCAGCAAGTTTTCCAGGTAAACCAGTCAATTCAAGAGCACCTTTTCTTCGAACACTTTCCCGCGCTTTCCTTGCAACATCTCTAGCTTGTGCTGCTTGAATTATTTTAAGTAAAACTATCTTAATAATACTCGGATTTTGATCAAACCAAATAGATAGTTTCTCATTCATAAAATTTTCAACAATATTTCTTACCTCTGAAGAAACTAACTTATCTTTTGTTTGAGAAGAAAATTTAGGATCAGGCATCTTAATAGATAACACGGCGCATAAACCCTCCTTAATGTCATCCCCAGTAATAGAAACTTGATTTTTTTTTAAAATATTATTTTCATTTACATATTTATTTAAAATTCTTGTTAAAGAACTTCTGAAACCTAAAAGATGCGTACCACCATCTTTTTGAAATATATTATTAGTATAAGTGTACATATCCTCTGAGTAACCCGAATTCCACTCAAGTGAGCACTCTATATTGATACCATTTTTATCACCTTCGAGATAAATTGGCTTTTTAAATAAATCATTGCCATTTTTATTTTTAATTTTTTCTTTCTTTTCATTTAAATAATTTACGTACTCAATTATTCCACCATCGTATTTAAATTCTATAATTTTTTCTTTTTTTAATGTTTTATCTAAGACAACTAAGTTTACTCCTTTATTTAAAAAAGCTAACTCACGCATTCTTCTTTGAATAATCGCACTACTAAATTTGGTGGATGAAAAAATTTCTTTAGACGGAAGAAAAGTAATTTTTGTACCATTTTTTTTCGATTTTCCGGTTTGTTTGAGTGGAGCTTTTGGATCTCCGTTTGTAAATTCAACAAAATATTTTTTTCCATCTCTTTCTATTTCTAATTCAAGTTTTTCAGATAACGCATTAACCACAGAAACTCCTACTCCATGTAATCCTCCAGAAACCTTGTAAGTTTCATGATCAAATTTGCCCCCTGCATGTAACTGAGTCATAATTACTTCTGCTGCTGATTTTTTTTCGGTTTTATGGAAATCAACAGGTATACCTCTGCCATCATCTGAAACAGTTATGGAGCCATTTTTATTTATTTCTACAGTTATGACTTTGCAAAAACCAGCTAATGCCTCATCAATTGAATTATCAACAACCTCATAAACCATATGATGTAAGCCTGTTCCGTCGTCGGTATCGCCAATATACATACCTGGTCTTTTTCTAACTGCATCTAAGCCTTTTAAAACTTTTATTGAGTCTGCTTTGTAACTAGAATTTTGTGGTGTTTTTGTCATATTTTTATTTTTACGGAAAAAAATATTATACCATTTTTGTATCTTGATATAAAACCTAGTTAAATCTTATAGTCAAATTAGTCTTAGTATTATTGATTAATTTAACAACTTTTTTTTTTTTTTACTAAAAATGTAAAAAGGCACTTTTATGGTTATTAAATGATACATCAAGCAAGTTTTAAAAAAATATCAGAATTTTAAAAAACTCTAGAGTTGAATTTACCAAGGAATTTCTTTTTTTTGTAAATTAATAAATTTACCATTTAACTTATTTCTCTTATCAAAAGCTATATCTAGTATGTACTCTGAACATTTGTCTGCACTAAGAAATCCTTTAGGATTCATATTTGTCTTAACATTTCCAGGGTCGATCGTTATTACTTCTGTTTTGTATCTCTTAAATAGATCAACCGATAAATTTTTTGAAATAGAATTCAGGGCGGATTTTGTTATTCTGTATATATAAGCGTTGCCTTGGTTATTAAGTTGTATACTTCCACCATCGCTACTTAAATTGATAATTTTTGATAAAAATTTAATAGAGTTTTTTTTTTCCATAATCTGTAAAATTTTTATAATTGAAACTGAATTCACTTTAAATGTGTTAATTAAATTTTCAAATTCGATATTTTCTAATGATTGATTATTTGAACCAAATATCCCTGCACAATTAATTATAATGTCGATTTTATTATTAGAAATAATTTTATCCAGGTTTTCAAAATCTAAATAGTCACTTAAATTGCATTTTACCTTGGTTAGGTTATTTGATTGAATTAAATCAAGATTTGATTTGTTTGAATTATAAACACCTATTACTTTATTTTTATTTAATAAATTTTTTGTTAACGATAACCCTATTCCAGAACTTGCACCGGTGATTAGAACATATTTTCCCGAAACAGAATTATTCTTTTTTTTGGTATACTTCAATTTATATAGGGTTTTTTTAATTATTGTTCTTAATCCCATTATTTATCTCTAATTTTTTTTCTGAATTTATTATATGCAATTATTCTAGAAATATAAAATATTGACTTGTTTATTTTGAATAAACAAAGATTTATAAAGAATTTTATATAATAGTTTAAAATTTTACTTTTCAACTTATAAAATTTATCTTGGTGATTACCTGATATTAGATAGTACTGAAGCTCATCAAAAGTCATGTAAAATTCCTTTAAAAAAATCCCTTTAAAAATATTTTTGACCTTATTTATACCATGAGTATGAATGGCTTTTGCATTAAATACTTGTATTACAGGTTTTTTTTAAATTTTTAAATTTTCTGCATAAGTCATCGTCAGAGTAAAATAAAAATAGTCTTTCATCAAACATACCTATTTTTAAAAAATCCTCTTTTCTTAAGAGCATTGATGATCCAAGAATAGACTGAAAACATGTATTTCCCTCTATTTTAGTAATTTTAAACTTGTTTCCATTTTCAGGTAAAAGGCCACCGTTAAAGGTCAAATTGTTGTTTTTATCATAAGTAGTTGGTCCAACTACTCCACAATTTAAATTATTTTGATGTACTTCATATAAAGTGAATATATTTCTCTCGTTTATTATACAATCTGCATTTAGTATTAATAAATATTCAGTATCTACAAAGCTTGCAATTTTATTATGTCCTTTGCTATACCCTATATTTTTCTTTTCTAGAATATATTTATGAATTTTATATTTCTTTGTTAATTCATTCTTTAATTTATAATTGTTTGCATTATCTAAGATAATAACTTTAAATTTTTTTAGATTATTTAAACACTTTGAAATTGTCTCCAAAGTTTCTTCATATATAACAATTTGAATTGTAATTTTTTCAAAATGTTTCATAATTCAATATAAGTATTATATATTAGAAATTATGTTTGAATATATTAATATAAAACTTGCTAAAACTAAGGGCAGTAAAAAACTAAGAAAATTGATACGAAAATTAAAAAATTTTTTTGGTGAAAAAGACCCTGGTACTCTTGACTTTAAGTTTTCAACAAAACCTTCAAGATTATTTATAGTTCAGTCATTTATAAATAAAAAAAAATTTAATTCTTACTTAGAAATAGGCACTTTTGATAATGAATTATTTGATCATATTAAATGTAAGAATAAAGTAGGTGTTGACCCATTTTCAGGTGGCACACATCGTATGACAAGCGATGAGTTTTTTTTACAAAATAGAGACAAATTTGATTGTATTTTTATTGATGGATTGCATCATTACGACCAAGTTAAAAGAGATATTAATAATTCACTAAAATTTATTAATGATCAAGGAATAGTCCTTGTTCATGATTGCTTACCTCAGAATATTGAGGCTCAATCAGTCCCCAGAACGATCACAAATTGGAACGGAGATGTCTGGAAAGCATTTGCAGAGATTAGGGCTAACCCCAATTTAAATAGTTATACTTGTCTTGCAGATCATGGTGTCGGAGTAATTTTTAAGAGTAGTAATAAGAAACCCTTTAATTTTAAAATAAAAAATTTTAAAAAATTAAAGTTTTTAGATTATTACAAGAATCATTATGAAATGATGAATATAATTGAATATGAAGATCTAATTAAAATTATTTAGAAATATTAATTAAAAAATGGCGGAGAGAGTGGGATTCGAACCCACGAAAGAGTTTCCCCTAAACACGCTTTCCAAGCGTGCGCCTTAAACCACTCGGCCATCTCTCCCTATATGAAGTGTAATCCAAGGATGTTCAATATATTGTTAATATTTTTTAAACCAAAAAGAAAAGATATATATCTTTTAAAAAAAAATCAACTCTCTGGATAAAAGTTGTTTTTCTGCAGATTTAATTTCTTCTAAATTATATTTACTTGGTAATTTAAAACTTACTTTGGGATCTAAAACTTCAAAATTTTTTTTTAGATCACCTCTCACAAAAAAAGCATTTACACATGCTGAATCTAAAGCAACTAGGTGATAATCTTTTCTTTTTGCTAATGAACACATCGCCAATAATGATGCTCCCGAATATAATGATCCTGGTTCCCATTCAAAATTTTCAGAATAAGGAATAGAGCATTTTACCTCACTTCCGTACCAAAAATTATACTCGACACATAATATTTTTGGTGAATAATTTAAATTTTCTAAAATGTAATAATCTATACCATCTATATCTATTGACAAAAAATCTATTTCCTCGTGTGTCTTAAAGCTGTTTGAAATAATTTGGTTAATATTATCTTTATTCACAAAAGTATTTAAAACGTTAATTTTTTTAAGTGGAAAAAAAACTAATAATAAATTTTTTAGTAAAAATGTCTTTTCCTCAGATCCATCTACAAATAATCCCTTTTTTACTTTCTTGAGAAAGTTGAGAGAATTGTTTTCATAATAGTCAAATCCAATTTCTATAAAATTTATATAATTTAAATTTAATCTTTGAAATATATGATAAATAATTCCATCTTCGTTATTTTGTGAAGTTTTTTTAAATTCGTACTTATTTATTTCATCAAGGTTTTTGGAATAAACTTTTTTAATTTTTTTTTTATTAAATTTGTATAAAAACTTAAATATTGCACCTACAAATAAAAGTAATTTATATAATTTTAAATTTTTTTTTTTAATTTTTTGTAAAATATTGTTTCGTATACGTCTTATTTTTCTGCTTAATCTGAAACCCATAAATTATCTATTTTTTTTATCTAATCTATACAAAATTATGTGCCTTAAATATCTTAAATAAAATTTAAAAAAATTTTTAAATATTATTATTAGGAATCCACTCCAACTTTGTTTTCTACTTAACATACCTAAGCCTTTTATATTTGGATGAGAATGCTCGTAAGTTACATGTTTATATCCTAACAAAATTGAAATTCTTTTTTGCATCCGTGTTAATTTCCCATCTAAACCAAATCTTAAATATAACAAAGGCCTTTGTCTATTATCTTTTAATGTATAGTTAGAATGACCAATCAATTCATATTCAGAAAACATAGAGCCATTATAATTTTTATGTTTTAAAAAAATATTTTTAATTATCATTTCTGAAATTTTTTTTCCTAGTTCTTTATCTGGTAACTTTGAATTTAAGTTATTGGTAGCAAAATAAGAACATTCTATTTCACTTACAGCAATAAATTGATTTAAAAAGGATATAAAATAACTAGGAATTTTTTTTAAAATCTGTTCATTTGTTAAGTAATATGCTTTATGAAATTCAAAAAAATTTCCATACTTTATTGATAAATCATTTTTAAAAAAATTTATCTTTTTTAAAATAACAGTGTCTGCATCCCAAATTATGAGATTTTTTTTATTTTTTGATACAAAATTTAACGAAAAGGTTATCTTTAAAACTTGCTGATAATACCAACTTAACCTTTTGCTAAATTCCTCTTCATAATCTATCAGGTGTTTATGATTATTAAATATTTCTTTAAAATCATTAAAAGAAATTAATTCATTTTCATTGATAATTTTTACTTCATTAAAATTTAACGCCTTTTTGAATTCATTAATTTGAGTTTCAGGACAAACAACAAATAATTTTAAATTTTTTTTATAAATTTTTTTAAAATTAGTTAAATTTTCTTCAATTAAAGCAATATCTCTATTTAATGATACTTGGCAGATATTTAATTCATCTTTATTCATTTTTTAATTTATAAAATAGTTTCTTTATGAATATCTATTGGGGTATGCTTGATATATTTTATTATTTGCCATCTTTTTAATTTCTGTTTTCATAAAAAATCCAGGGCCACTCGTTATAACTTGTATACTTTCTGAACCAATATGGCATGTATCTTTCAGCAAGAAAAGCATATAATCTAGTTTGGTCATAACCTTTAAGATTTTTAAATCCAAAAATTTTTTCACATTTAAATAACCACTCGAACTGATCTTTAAAAAAATTATTAAGAATTTTTTTCTTTGAAATAAACATTATGTGTGGATTGTATGTTGTTTTTTTTTCCACAAATTCCGTAAAATCAGCTTTGTCCTTCTCATTCATAACGCTTATTGCTTTTTCTAATACTCCATATCCATGGTGAAGATCAAACTGGATTTTTATTGTTATACGACTATGATCGATAAGTAATATTGGCTCTTTAATAATATTTCTCCATCCTCTTTTTAAGAGTTTTGATAATTTTGTTCCAAGAGGAATAGGTTCGCAAAGCACTGAATTATATTTTTCCCACTCCTTTGGTACATACTGTAATATTATTTTCGTAATGTCATTAGTTTCTGACGTGCTTCTTGAATTCAACCAAAATCTTCTTTTTTGGCAAAATCCTATCCAATCATGATCATTGTAATGTTGTAATTGATTCTTCCAAAACCAGTAATGAAAAGTTAGTTCAGAATAATTTTCCTCTTTGTGGAATATATTATCCATATTATCGCATCTTAAATACTTATCTGAAAACTTTTTTTTACCTACTGCTGCTAATTTATAGTTACTTTTCTCTAAAAAAGGTATTTCCTTATCAGTAACGCAATAAATATCTAAATTTGGCATGAAATTAATCTTAATTAATTTATAAATTAAATCATGTTTTTTTTTAGAAAAAAATTACAAATAATCTATAAATTTTTTATTTCTCAATTATTTAAGGTTATCTATGGAAAAGTCGTTTTTTCCAATAAAAACGATAAAGATGTCAAATTTATTGAGATAAGCAAAGATAATCTAAAGTACAAGTTTGCTGAAATAGATAATGGAAGAATATTTACAGATTATGTGGAGAACGTAGCAATAATAAATAAAAATCAAATTTTAGATCACGTATCCTATCAACAAGTTAAAGGTGAGTTAAAAGAGCCATTTTTAAATGTTGTAGTTAAAAAAGGGACTCCGAAATTCAAAAAAAGATACAAAGGAAAAGTGTTTTCGTTAATTCAGGGTGCTAGTGGAAATAATAATTACTTCCACTGGATGTTTGACGTTCTTCCAAGATTGATAATATTAGAAAAAGTTTACAAACTGAATGAGATTGATTATTTTTATTCTCCACAAATAAAACCATGGCAACTATCTTCTCTTTCTATTTTTGATATTTCTGAAGAAAGATTAATAAATAGTAATCATTTTAGACACATTCATGCCGATAAAATATTAGCAGTTTCACACCCTTGGTATAATAAAGGCAGAATTCTGGATGAAGCCAAAAAATTACCAACTTGGATAATAAATGAAATAGGATTAAAATTTGAAAAGTATGGAAAAAAATTCGAATGTAATGATAAAATTTTTATTGATAGGAGAGAGTCACCCTTTAATCATTGTCAAATTATAAATGATGAGGAAATAAAGACTCATTTAAAGAAAAAAGGTTTTACGATATATAGGGTTGGTGAACTTAATTTTTTTGAGCAAATATACCTTTTTCAAAATGCTAAGATAATTATTGGTGCTCATGGGGCAGCGTTTGCAAACTTAATTTTTTGTAAACCAAACACTAAAGTTTTAGATATTATTCCAGAAAATCATCCCAATTCAGTAGACGAAACAATTGCAAATTTTAAAAATTTAGATTTTAAATTTATAAAAACTAAAGAATTATTAACTGAAAAAAAAACTAATGGAGATATATTTTTACCAATGGGAGTAATTGACGGTTTTTTGTGACTAATCAATCCACTCTTTATAATTAGAAAGATTATCTATAAGGTAATTGGGAAAAGAATTATCAATAGAAATTTTTTTATAATTGTGATTTCTTCCAATAATATCTTTTTTTTCAGAAATCATTTTATTAATTGAGTCTAAAGATAGATATTTTTTGTCAATTTTTTCATTAAAATTTATTGGATCATTTGTTTCGCACAAGTTTTTATATTTATATAACAATTGCTCAGGTTTTTTTAAATTGCAAAAGTGCCAGCCACCTTCATCAATTATGTTATTTAATCTAAATTTATCCAATCGCCAAAAAGGTCTTTTTTTAAATTTAAGGTCCCTCAACCACTGAGGAGATTTTAAATATCTTTTTACACAAATTCTACTACCAAACCAATATGGTTCATTTTCACTTTGAAGATTAAACTTATAATAAAAATGATTTTGTCTAAAAACAGCATATCTCATTTTTTTATTAAATTTTTTAAATTGATTAGGATTTGGAATTTCATCCAAGTCTGAGATAATAATAAAATCATCATCTTTACATTTTTCTAAACCTCTCATAATAGAATTTCTCTGGAAGTTTTCTCTTAAATAAGGGTTAACACCGCCTGGCATATCTGTAACCGGTATATAAATAATTTTATCCTTAAATTTACTAAAATTATTAATGTCAAATTTTAGATTTTTTGAATTATTTTGCCATGTTTTATTACCTTCTACGATAACAAAATAATCAACATACTTATCTAAAATATTTAATCTTAAATCTAATAATAAGTCTTCATCCCAATAGGAAAAACAATCATAAATCATTTTATTTTTCTTTATTAATTTTCAATACACCTATGAAAGCTTCCTGGGGTATTTCTACTCTACCAAACTGTTTAGATCTTGCTTTGCCTTTCTTTTGTTTATCCAAAAGCTTTCTTTTTCTATCCCTTGCACCACCACCATGTATCTTCGTAAGAACATCTTTTTTAAAGCCTTTAATTGTTTCTCTAGCTATAATTTTTCCCCCAATTGCTGCCTGGACAGGAATCATAAAGTTATGGCGAGGTATCAAATCTTTTAATTTTTCACAGACTTCTCTACCAATAGTTTGAGCAAAGTCTTTATGTACCATCATTGCAAGAGCATCAACCGGTTCAGAATTAACTAATATTCCCAATTTAACTAAATCACCCTCTTTATGACCCATTATTTCGTAGTCAAAACTTGCATAGCCACTTGTCATTGATTTAAGCCTATCGTTGAAATCAAAAACAACTTCATTTAGAGGGATCTCATAATTTAATACAGCCCTACTTCCTGAATAATTTAAATTTTTCTGTATACCTCTTTTATTTTGACAAAGTTTCATAATAGATCCCAAATATTGGTCAGGAGTAATTATTGTAGCTTTAATCCATGGCTCTTCTATAAATTTGATTAAAGTTGGATCAGGTAAATTTGAGGGATTTTGCAAGTCTTGGATATTTCCGTTATTTAAATGGACTTTGTAAACAACTCCTGGGGTAGTAGTAAGCAAATTTATATCAAATTCTCTTTCAAGTCTCTCGGTTATTATTTCAAGATGAAGTAAACCTAAAAAACCACAACGAAATCCAAGCCCCAGTGCTGAGGAGGACTCCGCTTCATAAGAAAAGCTGGAGTCATTTAATTGTAATTTAGCTAAACCATCTTTTAATTTTTGATACTCTGAACTATCAACTGGAAATAAGCCACAAAAAACCACTG
>MDTB01054334.1_pt1 | contig 10786 bp, 7 predicted proteins | sample 811161 | NCBI WGS metagenome assembly MDTB01 (sample SAMN05326650, study PRJNA326480) | marine metagenome | isolation source: seawater | place: Mediterranean Sea | collected 2009 | reverse complement strand
TGGTAGTTTGAGTTTATACATTAACAGCCCAACTAAAAGAGAACTTGGCACACATATCATTAGTGGAACCAAGTTAAGTGACAAGTCTCCTATATTAATTGTTACTGTAAAATTTTCATTATTAAATATAAAATCATAAATATTTTTAGCACTTATTATAAAAAGTTGTGCAACGAAAGAAATAATAGTGCCAACTACTGCTGCAATAACTAATAGGGCTAAGCTTTCTCTAATCTCTTTTATGTTTATTTTTTTAAACATTATGAGCTCCAGTAAAATTACTGCATAATTTTGATTAATTGTCATGTGAAATAAATAAAATTTTCGTGAAGCTAATAGATTTTAATCTATTAAATATAACTTATCATGATCGAGTTTCAGCTTGAGATATGAATACCTATTGTATAGTAAATATGCACGATATGTTTCAAAGTTTGTTTTACACATAAATTAAAAATTAATAAATTAGTATGAGTGGATATGAATATATATAACTATAATAAAATTCACATAAATAACTTAAAATGTAATACTGTGCGTCGAACTAGTGGTGTAGTTAGAAATATAGTTAAGATCTTGGTATAAACACAAGTTACTCATATCAGCAAATCCTGAAATTTCTCTTTATTTTACTTGAGCGACAATTTCCATACCAGAGCGATAACGTTCACTAACTCCATACTTTATTACATTAAATCCACATTCATTTAATAAAGAAACAAGGCGGGTTCTACTAAAATTATGATAGTGTTCAATTGAGTTAAAATAAGGATTTATATTTTGTTTGACTAAAAGCTTCCAAACCCAACTTTCAGAGTTAGGACACGATATTAGAAGGCATCCATCTTTGTCCATTTTAGAATGCATAGCTAATACAACTTCTTTTGGATAAGGTATGTGCTCCAGTACATCCATCATACTTACAACAGAAATTGATCTTCCAAATTCAATATTTTGAACATAATCACAATACGCTTCAATTCCCAGACTTTTAAGTGCATTAACACCGTCCTTTCTTAGATCTACTCCTATTGGCTCAAAACCAAATTCTTGAGCAGTAAAAAGAAGTGAGCCATTTCCAAAACCAACATCTAACCAAGCTCCATTAGACTTATAAGGTAGAACAGTTTCAATTATCCTTGCTGATACAACTCTATTATGCTCCAATTTATTGCCAATAACTTGGTTTTCTGGTTGTTTACTAAATATTATATCTAGTGCCTCATCTGTGTACGGACCACTAATAAATTGATGATTACAGTCTTCACAATTCATCCATTGCATTTTTGTTGGTAATTTAGGATTATATAGCCATTGTTTACTACAATTACCTATAGCTGAATTAATAATCTTATCCGATTCACATAAGGGACAGTTTTTGTATAGTATTCTAGCATCTATTTGATTCTCAATAAGTTTTTCAGCTTGCATAATTTTTCCTATTCAATAAATTTAGTTAAAATCTTAAATGTGACAGCAATTTTTGTACCAATTTTGTATAATATTAATATCTTGATAAAGTTTTATAACTTACTTAAAAGTTTAACCTCTTAAAATCATAGAGATCAAATCGCTAAAAATGTTAAGTATCGTTAAGTAACAGTTCATGGTTTACCAGAAATTTTTTTGTCTTGATTAGACCTTCTGTTCAAATTAAATTAATATAAAAAATCAATAAGTTAGGCAAAGAAAATGGTAAGTCTAAGATAAAAGAAAATTTTTCTTAGTAAAAGGCATAAAAATTGCACTGCTTATGTCGTACTATAAATATTAAATTTTATTAGGTTTTTTATGACAGTAGATTATTTAAGTGCGATTAATCAAGGTGGTAGTGGTTTAAATATTACTCAAATTGTTGACAGTCTTGTACAAGCAGAACAGGCGCCTCAAGAAAATCAAATTCAATCTAAAATTGACTCAAAAAATACTGCCATCTCTGCAATTGGAGAAGTTAAAAGCGCACTCTCAAAATTATCTACATCCTTATCAACACTAACGGGAAACACTTCATTAAAAGTAAATTCTTCAAGCTCAGCAATAAGTGCAACCATTTCTGATCCTTCTACGGCAGTTCCCATAAACTCATCAATAAGTATTTCAACATTAGCTAAAGGTCAAACATTAGCATTTGAAGATTATGCTTCAAATACATCTCTCGTTGGGGCAGGTAGTCTTGTTTTTGAAAGAGGTGATTGGTCTTCTGGGAGTTTTGTCGCTAGTTCTACTGTAACTTCTAAGTCCTTGACAGTTACAAGTACAGATACTCTTGAATCATTAAAAGATAAAATAAATGCATTAGATTATGGTGTTACTGCAAGCGTATTAGGTGCAGGTGATAACACTTATACACTTGTATTAAAGTCACAAGATGGAAAAGAGAATGCCCTTAGAGTTACAGCAACCGAGAGTCCTTCAGGATCAGGTCTTTCAACTATTGATAACACCACTACTAACGCATCAAAGCAAAAAGTGGCCGCAACAGATGCATCTTTTACTGTTGACGGAATTTCACTAACTAGGTCATCCAATAACATATCAGACTTGTTTGTTGGTTATGATGTCAATCTACTTGCTTCAACAACAGTAAGTGGTGTTGATACTCCAGCAAATTTAACAGCTTCTGTAGATACAACAGGAGCAACAATAAACCTACAATCTTTTGTAGATGCAGTAAATAATGCTAGATCTTTACTTAGTGAAAAAACTTTTAGAGGTACAGCATCCCAGGATGCTGGAGATTTATCTGACGATCCAGTTGTGAAGAGCATTCAAAAGCAATTAAATTCTCTTACATCAACCCAATTAACTGGGTTTGGTGCAAATGGTGTTTATCTATCAAACCTTGGAGTTCGAACAGAAAAAAATGGTCTTTTAAGTTTAAATACTACAGTTTTAGAAAATGAACTTAAAAATAACCCAACTTCATTAGACGCAATTTTCAATTCAATGTATTCTTCATCCTCTAGTCTCTTGGCTGTCAGCGGTGGTACAATTTCTCCGCCTGCTGCAGGATCATACGCTTTTGAAATGACTGCTTATGTATCCGGAGCAGTAACAGGTTTAGCTAGTAATGATACATCACCTGAAGTTTCTTCTTCTAACAATACTATTCAAATAACAGTAGATGGTGTGACTTCAGGAACAGTCACTGTTCCAGCTGTACATTATTCATCAGAGGCAGCATTAGCAACTGCAATACAAACAGCAATAAATTCAGATAGCATTATGACTGCAACGGGTAAAACAATTACCGTTAGTCACACGAACGGAAGCTATGTTTTTACTTCGAACTTAACTGGCGAATCTTCATCCATGTCAATCAACTCTGTAGGAAGTAATCTTAATAGTTTTTTAAAGGTATCTGGAGTCGCAGATGCTGATGCTATTTCTAAATCACAATCAGGAACAGCTTCATCTGCTCTTACACTTGATGGAAATTCAATTAGTTCCGATTCATTTACAGACAATTCAGGAAAAAGAATATCTATAACGAGTGAAAGTGCTGATGAGAGTGGATATACATTTACTGTTGTCGGAACTGACTTATCTGATAATGTACAAACAGAAGTAATTACTGGACCAGGATCTAGCGCTACTGTTTTTGGATCCAAAACTTTTAAAACTGTAACATCAGTTACCCCATCAAGTAATTCTGCTGGCTCTATTACAGTAGGAACTACTGGAAATGGTATAACAACATCAGGTGTAACAGGATCAGCAACACTGGATGGTGTAGCAATGTCAGCTGACGTACTTAATAAGACTTTTACCATATCTTCTGGAAACGCAGCTGGTTTAAAAGTTAAATATTCTGGAGATGGTTCAGATGCGACCATTTATTATGGACAAAGTTTAATTGAAAAACTTACTTCTTTTTTGTCTGAAACATTAAATACTTCTAGTGGTCAATTATCAACTAGGGAAACAACAATAAATCAAGAAGTAAGTGATCAATCCGACTTATTAGCTGATCTAAACACTCAAATGGAATCTTTGAGAAGTAGATACATCCAGCAATTCACTGCAATGGAACAAGCTGTAACTAGTCTAAAGTCGACAGGCGAATACTTAACAAACTTGTTTGAGACTATGAATAAAGATGATTAAGTATTTTGATTTTTTAAAAAATAAAAGTTAATTTTTACTATTTATTTTAATCTTTATCTGTATTTATCCAAAATAACCATAAAATGTTCTTAATAATTTATTTATTATTTCTTAATCTTTAAACATTAAAAAAATTATCTCTATCTCTAAATAAAAAACTAAACCTTTTTTAATTGGGTCGTATCTGTTTTTAGCAGTCTTTCGGGCGAAAATATAAACTTAAACTTAAACGGAGAATATTATGAGTAGTGTCAATACTAATCTGAGCGCACTAAATGCTCAGCATAATTTATTAAAACAAAATAGAGAAATGGACCAAGCAATGAGCAGATTGTCATCTGGTTTAAGAATAAATTCAGCAGCAGATGATGCAGCTGGATCAGCAATTGCTTCTAAAATGGAATCACAAGTTAGAAGTATTGGTGTAGCAATCAGAAATGCGAATGACGCTATCTCATTAACGCAAACAGCTGAAGGTGCTCTTGGTGAAATCGAAAATATGTTACAGAGAATGCGTGAATTATCTGTTCAAGCAGGTAACAGTACACTAAACCAAACAGACAGAAATCAAATTCAATTAGAAATGGATCAATTAGCTAATGAGATTGATTCTATTGCTTCAAAAACACATTTCAATAATGTTAAGCTTTTGAATGGTGGAAGTGAAAAAGTTACAATGCAAATTGGAGCTAATGAAACAGATGCATTAGATATAGCTCTTCAGCATACTAGTGTTGAAGCTTTAGGTGTAGGTTCAACTGTAACTGCAACTAAAGCATCTTATGTTACTGACAGAGTAACTCAACTAAACGCAACTATAGCAACAACAGATATAAAACTCAATGGCGAAAACATGTTTGCTGTAGACTTTGACGCTAGTACAACTACAGTAAGAGGTGTGACAGATGACCAAAGTGGTGCAATAGCTGGTACTGTGGGTGCAACTGGTCAGTTCGTTGCAATTGCATTAGCAGAGGCTATCAATCAAAATACTGTGAACCATGGCGTAACAGCAGAAGCATTTAACGTAGTAACAACTTCAGTTAAAGATTATTCAAACACATCAATTGCTATAAATGGTACTACTGTTGCAGCAAAAGGATCAATAGAAGAATTTATAGCAGCTGTTAACAATGAAGTTTTCGAAGTACAGGCATCTCTTAATGATGATGGCTACCTTCAGTTTACAAATAATGGTGCTTCTATTACATTTGGAGGAAAATTCATGGGTATCACAGCAGATGCTTATGGTGGATTTGTTAAATTGACAAATAATAATGGCGAGCCGATTCAAATTGAAGCTGGTAATAAAGAAAGTGGTTATACAACAGACACAGGTACTTTGGCTGATCTTCTTGATCTTGGTTTGAATGTAGTTAAAGCAAACACAGATGGTAGTGTTACATATAAGTCAAATGCCGTTGTTGATGGTACAGTTCTTCAGGCATCTGATGGTCTGAAAATTAACAATGTATTAATTGAAAAGCTTGCATCACAATTAACTACAAGCACATCTGCAACAGATAAAGCAAATGCAATTAATGCTAAATCTGATTTAACTGGTGTTATTGCAAACGCATCTAATTCGGTTGATATTGTCCTTGATTTTGATGCTGTTACAATGGCTAACCACTCAGATGCTAAAATTAATGGTGTAACTGTTGACTTTACAGATGATAACAACGTTTCAGATGTGGTTGACGCAATTAATGCTGAATTAGTCGGTAAGTCAGACGTAGTAGCACAAGCCACTACCGCAGGTGATCTTAGATTAAGTTCTGCATCTGGAGTTACAATAACATTTAGTGACACTGAATCAACATCAGTTGGAAATGGTGTTTTATTTAAGTCAGCTACTTATACTAGGGATGGCTCAACTGTAACTGTAACAACTGGTGATGCAACGGCTCGAGGTTTCGTTGATCTAACTTCATTGGATGGTAGTAGTATTACAATTGAAGATGGACAGGAAGATACTGATCAAACTGATCCTGCTAATGTTGGAACAGACAGAATTGGTTTTTCATCTTCAAATGAAGAATTTATTGGGGCAGATGTTATTTCAGGTGTTTCAGTGTCTACAATTGAAGCCGCAAACACATCTATATCATCTATAGATAAGGCCTTAAATAAAGTATCAGAGTTCAGAGCAAGCTTTGGTGCATATGAAAATAGACTTGATGCAGCCATCAACAATCTTACTACTTTAAAGGTTAATACTGATGCTGCAAGATCAAGAATTGAGGATGCTGATTTTGCTGCAGAGACGAGTAATTTGACTAAGTCACAGATACTGTCGCAGGCCGCAACTTCAATGTTAGCTCAGGCTAATGCATCTAAACAAAACTTATTAGCTCTTCTTCAAGGATAATTTGGAGAGATTAAGAAAAAAGGCCACCTTTTGGTGGCCTTTTTTTTATTTATATTTTGAAAAAATTAATTTTGTAATAATTGTAGGATATTTTGCTGGGCTTTTCCTGCTTGAGCAATCATAGCCATTGCCGATTGTTGTAAAATTTGAGATTTGGTTAATCTTGCAGATTCTTTTGCAAAATCAGCATCTTCAATTCTACCTCTAGAAGCATTTGTATTTAGAGCTACATTTGATAAGTTATCAATAGCTTTTTCCATTCTACTCATTAAAGCACCAAGTTTAGCTCTTTCTTTATGAATTCTATCGAGGGATCTATCCAAAACACGTAAGGCATCAACCGAGGATTGTCTTGATAGTAAACTTACACCAGATAACTTATCTAATGATGCTGCACCAGGTGATGCTTCAAATAAGCCTTTTCCGTCTTCTCCGATAACAGTAAAACTATTACTTGATGACATTTCAAGTTGTCCTGTAACAATAACAGAATCTGCGCCTTTAGTTCCTGCAGTAACATCTCCAGTCAAAGCAGCAGAAGGAGTAATTGAGTAAATATCCCTAAAAATTTGGCGGCCTGTTACTGTTGCACTGGCCTCAGGTCCAGTAATTACTTCTTGTAAACTAGTCCCATCCATTGCTATACCAACAACTGTGAATGTTTTATCTGATTCATCAGCTGAAGCACTTGTTATTGTAACTAGAGCATTTTTGTGTGCAACCGTTGCAACAACACCAACTGAAACATCGCTAGGTCCGTTACCACTAGGTGTTATTGAAGTAACAGATGCATAGGTAAGTGTACTAATCGTTTCACTCGTATCTGTTACAGCTATATCTTCTGTAATTGTATTACCGTATGCGTCAAGACCAACTATAGTGTAGGTGGAATCTGTATCTGACGCGTGAGTAATACTAATTCTCGAGTTAAGAGTTGTAGATGAAGCTAATACACCATCTTCAGTTAATGCAGTAGTTCCATTACTACTGGCATCAAAAGAGTCAACCAACCCATCAGGATCAGCTGCAGTAGAAATCAAGGCGCCATTAATAGTAAGAGGGTTTGCTGAGCCATTTCCACCAGCTGTAGAAATTCCATCTGCATCGGTAACAGTGACATTTGTATCGCCAAGTGATACTGCATCACCAGCTACAACTTCATTATTATCTAAACTAGTAACTAATAAGGTTCTTCTGGAGCCTGTTGTACTTGTATCACCTGCAAAATTTACTTCACCCAGTTTAACGTCATATCCTTCATTCTGTACCATAATTATTGATGATTTATCTGTAGAAAGTGTAGCTGTCACACCAGTAGTAATGGTATAGTTATTTATTGAATCTCTTAATTCAGATAAATCAGAACTTCCCTCATTATTATTTAATGTAACATTTGCAGCGATTGTAATTGCTGTTGTGTTTTTACCTTGAATGCTGAATGAAAGACTTGTTTGACCATTATAAGCATCATCTAAAGTTTTAGACTGTAATTTAAGTTGAGTAGAAGCTATTGCTGAAACCCCAGTTGAGTCAAAAACAGCATTAACGGAAGTAGCTATATCTCTTACATTAGAGCCAGCTGCTGCTGTTACAGATGAGCTTCCAAGAATACCATGAATTGTGAATGATTCTGCCTGTACTAAATTTGCTTCCGAAGTATCTGCAACTGCGTATGCATTCAATGCTAAATTATCATTATCAACAGCAGTATTATCAATATCAGTCGTTTCTGTTCCTTGTGATGATGTTTTATATGCACCAAGGCTATCTAATCTCATTGAAGAAATTGACAATTGAGCAAACTCACGCTCATGAGTTCCAATCTGAAAACGTTTATCTGCAAATGATCCGTCTAACACAGCTATTTCGTTAAAGGTTGTGTCTCTAGTTACACGATCTAATTCAGCCAACAATTGATCAACTTCAGCGTCTATATATGCACGTTCTTCACCGTTATAAGAGTCTGATGCTGATTGAATTGCTAATTCTCTTATTCTTTGAATTATGGATGATGATTCATCTAAAGCGCCTTCAGTAACTTGTGCCATAGATATTACATCAGCAGCATTTCTGACTGATTGTTCTATTCCTCTAATTTGTGCAGTCATTCTATCAGCTATCGCAGCACGAGCCGCATCATCACCAGCATGATTAATACGTTTTCCAGATGATAAACGTTCCATTGCCGTCGTCATATCACGTTCAGTTGCATTTAATTTATTGAGAGCAAACTGAGCTGCAGTATTAGTATTTACTGATGGCATTTTAATCTCCAAATTGATTTCGTAGGGAAACACTGCAATTGTTATGCCAAAATTTAATGAATTTTAACTAAGCTAACTTTTCAAAATATTTTTTTAATTGTGTAATATTTTTAGGAACAGCACTTATCATATTATATCGAGCAACCACTTCATTGTGAAAATATGAAGGGGATAAAGAGGCTCGTGATCTTATAAAACTTTCTGTAAGTGACCCATTACTGGCAGTTTGGTTATTAACATATACATGTCTAATGAAATTAGGAGGTTCATTATTTAAAGCTCTTTTTATAACTCCAGTCTCGGTTACAATTCTTCCTTTAGTTGGCATACTGTTTGCAGATAAACTAAAGCTTTCACTATTAAGTGGTTTAGAAGAATAAATACTATTAATTGCGTAAGGATTTTGAGAATTATTAACAATCATGAGTTAATTAAACATAAAAGTTATGAAAAATCAAATTGTTGACACTTATTTATCTAAAGTTGAGTTCATGATATGACAAACAAACAATATATTAACGTATACAAAAAGACACAGCAATCATCAAATTCAGTTATGTCTTCACACGAAATTGTAAGAACTTTGATGAAAGAATTAGTAAATTCAATGCAGAAGATTGTCTTAGACATACAAGAGGAAAGAAAAAGAAAAAAAGATCAATTTTCAGTTGATAAAGATTTTGAAGAAAAAAACGCACGTCACAGGTCAAAAAATCTAAGTAAATCATTATCAATTATTTACGGCCTTCAAACTAGTTTAGATTTTGATAAAGCTCTAGAAATTGCAAATAATTTATTTCAATTATACGAATTTTGTCGTCATGAAATCATTAAAGGGTTTAGTCAAAAAATTGAAGATGGAATTTTAAAAGCTATTGATGTCATAAATCAAATAATGGAAGGATGGGAAAAAATACCATCTCTAGAGAGATAAAAATGGATTCAATAAATTCGGATTTAGATTTATTAGAAAATCTATCAAAAAAAATTTCTGATTTGATATATGACAACAAGTTTAATCAGATTTCAGAAATTGATGCTCAAAGAAAAGCATTAATAATAAAAATTATGGAAAATGAAAGTAAGAAAAATAAAATTAAAGAAAGAATACGTAAACTTATAAAAAACAATACATCAATGATAGAAGTATCAGAGACAAAATTAAAAACACTTTCAAAAAATCATAATAAATTTAGTAAAAGATTAAAGGCTTATTCTATTAGTAAATAATAATTATCGTTAAATTAAACATATCAAGTTTCCTATTATTTTATTGGTATGATTATTGCAAAAATAGTATAAAGTCATAATTGGATTGTTTAATGTTTGCAAAATCACCAACAGATGAAGATTTGAGGAAAGCAAAGTCTCATCTCAAAAAAGGTGAAGTTGCAGAAGCTTGTGATTTATATCATTCGGTAATTCAAACCTTTTCTAAACAAGCCAAAACTTTAAAAGAAAGTATATATAGTACAAATCAAATCATTAACAATAATTTAGTTGAAAAATCACTTCAAGATGATGTTAATGATTTAATTAATTTATATAATAATAATAAATTTTCTATTGTAGTTGATAAAGCTCAAGCTCTAACAAAGCAATATCCTCAAACATTTCTATACTGGAATATATTAGGTGCTTCTGCAGTGCAACTAGGAATGTCTGATCTAGCCATAGTTGCATTAAAAAAAGTAATTTCTATAAAGCCAAATTACGCAGACGCATACAACAACATAAGTGTTGCTCTTCAAGACAAAGGTAAACTGGATGAAGCTATAGAGGCTTGTAAAAAAGCAATTTCATTAAAACCTAATTATGCTACTGCATATAGCAATTTAGGCAATGCACTAACAGAACAATATAAGTTCGAAGAGGCTCTTGAAGCATATAATAAATCAATATCCATTAACCCTAACTATGCGGATGCTTATTACAATTTGGGTAATGCTCTCAGAGATCAAGGTAAGTTAGATGAAGCCATAAATGCTTTCAATAAAGCCATCACACTTAATCCTAATCATTCTAAAGCATACAGTAACATGGG
>MDTB01003856.1_pt1 | contig 10786 bp, 9 predicted proteins | sample 811161 | NCBI WGS metagenome assembly MDTB01 (sample SAMN05326650, study PRJNA326480) | marine metagenome | isolation source: seawater | place: Mediterranean Sea | collected 2009 | reverse complement strand
TTTTTTTTTTTTTTTTTTTTTTTAGGGACGGACGCAAGGCGCGAGGCATAGCCATGGGGCATATAGGTGCCCAGCGCGCGCGACGCTCGTAGTCACGAGCGAGCGGCAATTTAAATGCCCCAAAATAGGCACCGTACACCGCAACCACCGTAAATATACATCATTATTCAAAAAATACACTCGAGGCGAATGGCGGTGCGCGGTGCGAATTGGCGCGGTCTGGTTGGCCTCTCTATTTCCGGCTCTGCCCTTTAATCCCCGCCGAGCGACAAGCGACAACAATCATCTGCTGGTTGTGCATCTGTACAAGCGTTAGAGTCTTCGGCCGTTTGTAGCTGCGTCAAGACTCGGTTCATCTATAGCGGTGGCGGGTTCACAAAAAACGCTATTTTTTTACCCGTTCCTGCTGAATTTCAGTTCTGTATCTCGGTTGAGAATTCTTCGCGAGCGAGCGTTTGCGATGACCATGTAAATCATACTGCCTCCCATTGTGATATTCAGCAGGTGGGATAACAATCGTATTTTCAGTCCTACGATTCGTGAGCTTCCGCAACCGATTATCCCATGCAGGAATGGGTTCCAGGCTGTATGGATTTAGCTCATGAGAACCTAAAAGTTCGTTCATCATATTGTTCACATCATCTTCAAACGTCAAAGGTGATGATCTGATACGCTCACGAGCACGCTGCACTCCACTTGCCTCTGCCAGTGCGTGCATTTCTCCTCTGACTGGACGGCACCCACTAACTTCAGTCCGCCAAAGAGTTCGGTTTGCTTCGGAAAAACAAGGCACATAATGCTCATTTGTGAAAGATTGGAAGCTGCACGATTGGTCGTCAAATCGATGGTTCTTGCGCCTTTTCTCACGCTGCTTACGACGTTTTCTGACCTCATCATCCTCATGACTTATATCTCTTTGACAGTTAGAGGTATGTAAATGACAGCACACACACAACTTCGATGCGCCACTTGCGGGCCGATTCGACGAATTTTTAGCTGCCCTCGCCCAATCCGACGCCAGCCCCCACTCGAATTCCTCAACCGAAACCATTTTTGGCCCAGGAACTTCGGAAAAATCTTCCTCCACAACGGCCAGGAGGGCGGAAAGAGACCAGTTTCGTACTATTTAAAGTCCAGGAAGGACTACAAGCAACCAGCAGCCTTGATCCAGAGACAGTGTGATAATCTTTCAAGCATGAAACAACGATCATGTTCTATTTATCTGTCTATTTTATGTCTCTTCTTCATTGCCGTCGGGACTTACTTGTTTTCCCGAAGCAAAAATAGTCCCAGCGAAAATAGAAGCATAAATTATCGACGTCGTCTCCTTCGATGCCCTGAATTACTTGGACTTTGTCGAAAAGCAGCAAAATCTCTTCAAGCACAACGCGACAGAGAAGCTGCGGTGGTAGAACACGCAAGAGCTGCGAATGAGAGAAGACGAGAAGAAGCGTTGCAGCAACGGCAGAAGCAGCGCGAGGAGAGGGAGCAGCGACAGGCAGAAGAGCGGAGAGAGAAAGCAGTACTCGATGCAGCGGAGGCATCTTTGCAAGAAAGACGAAATGCGAAGCATCTCCGGAAATTCATGTCACAGGCAAGGCGCAATGACATCGATAAGCTTCATGGGGCTATGAACAAACAAATGAAGCGAGAATTCGGGGACTGGGATTTTCGAGTAAAAATGAAGGATATCGCAGAAGAGAAAAAGGCTGCGATCGATAGAAAGCGGCAGCGTGCAGAACTACGAAGGGAGCGCTTACGAATTGAGTCAAAAGTTCAAGAGCTGTACGATAAACCACCAGAGATGCTTCGAGGTGGAAGAGGAGAGAAAGAGGATGGGCGAAAATGGAATAGGGCGCAGACTGAATCAATTGAAGCACTGTCGCTACGACCCATAGAGCCTCGCAGTATATCGACCCCCCTGAGGCACCCAAAATGGAGAGGCGCGTCAGATACCGAAAAACTTTTGCACACCCGAGGCAACAGGCGCCAAGCTGTCACAGAGGCGTAAAGGGACGTTTTACGAGCCCATTTGAGAGAGATATCGGCAGCAAAGGGCGCTCTTTGATTGGGCGAGCACCACAGGAGCGCCTATGGTAACCTATGAGAGAGAACTAATAAACCAAAGGGCAACCAGCCGCGAGGGAAGCCCGCAATCCAATTCCGACATTTTTAGGTGTTTGTGGTGCCTATGAGCCTTTGGCCTTTCTTTAAGCGCCCGATGGCCCTCTTACATGCCGCATTGGTACTGTAGTAGTAACTGTAGCTTGCTTGTTATTTTGCTAGGTAATTGTACGCCAACCACTTTCTGAATAGCAGCAAACGGCTAATTGCAGTAGAACGACGAGGGGGATTAGTACAGGCCGCCAAGAGTCACCCAATGAGCAGCCAATGAGCAATGAGGTACCTTCTAGAACGCACGAAAAACGAAAAAACGGCCCTTTGCGTCATTCTTTTCTGTTCGCGCCCGACCCAAAATCCCTCAGATATCTGAGAAAGCAAAGTAAGTCCTTCTTTTTGCTTAAGTTGTTAAGAGAAAATGGTTGTGATACAATGCTTCCCAAAATTATACTTTAAAAGAAAAAGAATGAGGAAGAAGCCGAGCTGTATCTTCTATGATACCGAGGCTTGCTTCTGCTGTTGCTTGTGCTGTTTTCGTCGTGCCTCGAGTTTCGCTGCGAGCTCCGAGGATGGCGCGTCATAGCCTTTCGGTGCACTTTTCCAAGGTGGAGGGGTCATCAGAGGAGACTGCGTGTCATTCTGCTTATCTTTCATCGACGGTGAGAGCAACTCGACTCCATTTTGTTCGGGTGCTTCCGTGCGCGCATTGAATTCAGCCTGTTCTAGGAGCAAGTCATGTTTCATTACCTCGTCATAAGTTCCAACAAAATCAGATCTCTCCGATTGGTAAAGGCTGACAATGATTTCCCCCTTCCCATCACCTTCCCAATATGCGGCCCCTCTTTTCCTTTCCTTTTCGTCATCATCTTTTTGTTCCTCTCTCAGTTGATCATCCTTACTCTGATCATTATCTGGTGAACAAGGAAAGGTATCCTCATCTTCCCCTTCTTGGCCCTCTTTCTTCTCTTCTAGACAGCCGAAAGTGCTTCCCATTCTCGGCCGTCTCCACTTTTCTGTTCACTCTCTTTCCTCTCTTTTTTTCCCTTTTTTCCCCTCGAAATTCGTCTCCGAAAAATTGATTTTTTTGTTACAAATTGAGTTCTTCAGACGGCAGTTCCCTTTTTGGTTTTTGAAACTGCCGTCGCCACCAAACAACAAAAGCAAAACAAATAAATATTCATCTTTTGGGTTCGTAAAGCGAGGCAGTAAAAAAAGAACCCCCCCCAGGCCCTTTTCACGGCTGCAATATTCTTAAGCGCGCGTAGCGCGCGTGATCTTTCAATCGGATCGGGAGCTGTCCACCAATTTAGATTTAAAATGTAAGAATTGAATCATGATATCAATTTTGATCACAACGCTTTTAATTTTATAGGACCCCTTCGTTTCAAAGGCCTCGTCCTCCCGCACTAGTCGTAATGAATGCCTGTCGGGAAATAATATCCGAAACGCCAATTGATGCGCAAAAGGAAATGTCCATTGGTGAAATCACTAGGATATTACATGAAGAGAAAGGACTTCCTCAGAATGTTGCGAGAAAAGCAATTAATCAACTGCGTAACACGGGGCCATTAGTACGTGACTCGTTCATAATCATACATACATATACACATATATATTTCTTGAGGTGTAGATTGTTGGATTGTGGTAACACCAAGATGTGAAAGCAGCGCGGAATTTCTTGCTTGTTTACGGTTGTTTGCTCGCTTGTTGCTGATGGGGATGTGTGTGTTTCCCTTCTTCCTCCACTACTTATCTCGTCTGATCTGCTGCGTCTCTTCTCTATATTTGGGTATCATAATTTTTGCTTCCCCTGATGACGTATGAATCCTGCTTCGCTGAACCAACTTGGGAAATAAAATGGAACACCGTTCTTGGGGTTGCATGGTGGTTCTTCTGCTGACTGCAGTATGTACGTGACTGTATTCATACCATAAAGTCAAAAATACACTTATAGTGGAGGGGTGGATCGTTGGATCAGGATGCATGTTGTAGTTTCTTGCCTCGACTCTATTTCTCGCCGATCATTTGCTTGTGGTTGAGATATGCGTGTTTCTTTTCTAATATGCTTTGGATCTTCTCTACACTTGAACATCATATTTTTGCTGTATTTGATGACAAATGAACCTTGCTGCGATATGGCATCTGTCTTTGATATCGTTCGCTGTACTATGATGGTGTTCATAATTATTGTTGTGACACCGTGATATAGGCCGAGTGGCGAGCAGCTTTTGATTCTGGGCGCTTTGTACAGAAAAATGTAAGACTCATATTCCACCGACCAGAATGCCTAAGTTTGTATGCTAATGCAATGCACAAAACAGGGAAGGCCTAGGGCAGGCACAGGCCCACCGAATTTCTCTTATTCGAAACAGTCGAAGGAGAAAAGAAAACGCCTTGCAAACTATGCAACGTCACAAAATACGGAGACAGATAGTACCTGTTCGTCTAAGTGTCGAAAGATTAGGACCCTTCTAGAGGCCGCTTCAGCTTCTTCTCCTACTACTTCATTAACCTCAAAAGTACCTTCCTCGGCAATGAAACTAGAGGCTGAGCAAACAAAGGCGATCAACGAGGCCGCCAAGGCGATAGCGGTTGCACGGAGAGAATCGGCAGAAGCCACTGCAGCACGAGCAATCGCCGATCGAGAATTGGCCGAAGCCATCGCCGCGCAGGCCACTGCAGCAGCAGAAGCAGCCGAAGCCACTGCAGATGAAGCGGCTGCAGAAGCAATATTATCGATGATAGCATTATCAACGGCACGACCAGACAACTTTAATGCGTTATAGGCCTGGATACGAAAAAATGTGATTTTTGTTTTGGCAAAGAATGCACTGAATTCTGGCAACTGGATCTGTGGGAATATGATAGTGATCTTGGCTCTTGCTAATATTCGCTTACCTGGATTGTTAGAAGGGCATCTGATGCATCCTGTCAATACTATCATTGTTTGTATTTCATACATTCATTAAAGACGACGCAAGCTGGAGATCGGAGGCAGCAGTGAGCCAACGGCTTTTAAAGCCCTCGAAAGCTTTGACTGGTATACAGCTTCAAGAGAGTCAAAAGGAGGCGAGTCCAACGGCCAGGAAGCGCATTTCATGTACACGAAGATGCTGCTGGGCTCGTGTTTGCTCTCGGACTCGGGTTTGAAACTCCCCTTCTATGCAGGGGGATAACAGTTTGATAAGCAAACCAAGATTATCCAGGTCAGTAAAGAGAAAAAGCCAGTATAGAGAGAACAAACAACAGAAGAAGGCCCCCCGAAATCGACCCTGGTTTGCTAGATATGAAATTAGTTCGCGTAGTTATACTTAGACGTTCCGCGCAGAACTGTTTTTACAGTGCTGTGCCATTTTTATTTTATGGGCCACAAAGCTAACTAAGCAGAAAGAAGCTATTCTCCATCTCCATATTTCATTGTCAGTAGCATAATGCTATTCACCATCACCATTCTCCTCTTCCCACGCCGATTGGCCCATGTCTCTTAATACTGATGGTCGAACGCTCCGCTCAGTTATCGTCGGCTGGCACAAGCATGTTTGGCGTTTGCGGGAACATGCGACACACGTAAACGTAAACCAAAAAGCAAAGAGCGGGCAGCGGGAGGGAAAGTGGAAGTCCGGTCCCCCGACCAGCCGTCTGTGTGCAGGCCTCTTCGCACTCATCGAGCAATTTTAGTGAGAAGGAGGAAGCGTCCACGACCACCACGACGACTTAGAAAGCCACAGGAGGGCCCTGGACGTGCGGGGCGAGCATTATAGGCAGAAGCGACGGGGGAGGGAGGCCAAAGTATTGTGGACCGGGCCTGGTACTCGACCAGAAGGTGCTGCTGGTTGTGGTGTCTCTCGATTCCCCTACCAAAATCCAGTTTTATTTTTATTTTATTGCTGGTTCTATGCACCCAAAGACCTTAAAGCCTTAAGCCACGGGCCTGATTCTCCGAGTGCGCGTTTTCATGCACCAGGCCACCAGCAGCCCCATACCAGGGTAGAATCTAACCGGTACAGTAGTTCGAAGAAACTTGTTCTTCTGGAAAAAAATCGAAATTTCAGCGCGCGGGGCAAAAGGCCATTTTCTGCTCCGTCTGTCACATTGGTCTTCAGCGGGGTTCCATCGCATTTACAAGCCCCATTTCAGAACAAGCAGGCTGGTGTTGCTCAATTGGTTCCGCGCGCTCGTCGATCTCGTTTTATATTCTCTTGCAAGTTTCCCGGAACCACTGCTGTTCTAGTGTTCTTGAGTGCAATTTCAACCATTTGGGCTTTTCGGCCTTCTTTGGTCGCAAAATATGGAACTATTGTAGCTGGCGTAAACTTTGTAAGTGTACCCGACGCTGCAGCTTCCACTACGGTAATGCGCGGTTGCCCAACTGGAGTGAACGCGGCAGCTATGGCAGCTTTCGACCCAGTGGAAGCCCAATGTGGTGCACGCTGCAACGTAGAATCCTTACCAGAGATGTGTGCTCGGCTGACGCCAATTCCGCCAATACCTTCGGTTCCCGCCGCTGGACCGCGTACGCCTCGACGCTGAGCGTCCATTAGATTGTGCCAGGCCTGAGCTGCAGGGTAAGTCATTAGCTTACTGATTTCTTGTAGCATAGCGAGGAGGTATAAGTGCACCATATGCTCGCTCAAGACCCGCGTTGCAAAGCGACGAGCATTGACGCCTATTCGCTGGGCCGCTTCATCATGTTCCACAGCCCACCACACAACGCGCTTCAGATCGTCGCACACGCTTTCAGGACGAATATTCTTGTAATGCTTATTCTCGACCAGCCACCGGCCGAAGTAGCTGTCCATTTCGTCGTGGGAGAGAAAAACGGGAAGCGACCCGCATGCTAGTACACGCTGTTTTGAGCTTGTGTACCCTTCACCTTGTGCAAAAACTGGTAACTTGGTTCTGCAATGAGCCATTGGGCCCACCCATTCTTGGCACGCGCTCTTGCACTCGCGCGGTTTGCTTATATTTTTTACTGCCGCAAGTCGCATCGCATCATGGACGTCAAGGCGCTTCTGCATCGCCGGTGTGCTCTCTGCTGAGCATTCCAGTAACCGCTTGCGTGTGCGCCCACCAAAGCGTCTGTGCGACCCACCGCGCCAGAATGCCACCTGACGTTTATCTTTCCACGGAATCACATCGGGATCGCGTAGTAGCTGTGCGTGTGGTGCGATTCCCATTTCAGGCCAGCCCCAGAAAGATGGGTCTGGAATGCCAACTTTCATTCGAAGTTCTTTTCAATGTTCCTGCGATGAGCTTCAATTCTTTCTTCTCGGACGGCTGTCCCGAAGCTAGATTCATTGCGTGTTGCAACTGGCTGTGGAAGAGTGGCCAATGAGCGATACGGAAAGATCGTTTGTACGCCACATCAGGCCTAATTCGTATGGCATAATCGTATTGCCATCCACGCTTCTCCTCCACTTGAGTAACCAGTTTCCAACATTGTGCTATTTGATCGGCTTGTATAAAGCCTGGCCACGCGCGGCAGCCAGGTGCTTCCATAGCCCGTGTTGCGGCGTCATCGACTGCAAATCCTTGAATTGGAGCCCCAAGCAACTCTAGAAGAGCTTTAGTATGACCTAAAGTGTGAAATGCCATGTTACGGTCGTTACCATTACTGCTGGATCCATGACATTTAAAGCCCTTCCCTTCAAGCTCGTCTCTTAAAACTAGCAACGCGAAAAGGTGGACGTTGGATCGCCCAATGGCAACATCAGATTGCGCACCATTGCCTTCCAAACCCCAATTTATCGATGAGGAATCCACAAAAGCATCTGGGTTAACTGCACTATTTTGTCTACCTTTAAAAATTCCGCCAGCGTTGGTGTCAAATATTTGCTGAAGCGGACGGACGATCATATCACGAATATTTTGAACAAGCTCCTCTAATGATCGTACCTGTCCTGTCATACATATTGCTAAACGGGAAGCCGTCTGCGGTACTAGGGGCTTCTGCTTCTCTTCCATCCACTCTGGAAGCGCTGCCAGAAGATCACGAAAACGTCTTCGGTGGCTAGCTTTGACCATTCCTACTTTTTTAAGGACCTCATCTGTACTGTACATAGGGTGGATTTGCAAATCCCGCAGTCGCGTTACACCAAATTCAAAGAAACCATCCGCGGTATCTGCATGAACAGAAATATTTGCAAATGAACGAAGAGGTTGAAATCATGGACAATCATGTATCTTACATCCTAAGTTTCCAGCTGCAAGAAAGTCGCGTACGTCTCCCTTTTCTGGCGTTTCATAGCGCACACGCTGTCGGGATTGTTGTGATACCGCATTATTTGCAGGGGTCCTTGAAGTTGGTCGCTCTTGTTTCAAGCTTTCGTCAGTCTCAGCCTCGTCAATCCAGAGTCTTGCAGTGCTCGCCTCAAGCCCCCCCTCCCTGGAGGTAATCTTCTGTGACGTAGGAGGTTGTGTGTTAATACTGACTTCTGCAAAACCCTTCTTCACTTTCAAAAGTTGCTGTCTCTTGACTAACTGTTGCTGAGCAGCATGCATATTGGGCGTCTGCTGTACTCCTGCTTTTGCTCTCCACCACTCGTAAAGGGAGCGACCATGTATAGTCTCATTATTGAGATCCCAAAACCTGCCATCGCTAGCGATGCTACCATCGCACTTGAAACTGATCGTACATAGCACTAAAAATGGTAGATAGAACACTCTGTTCGGCGTGAGCGCCGGGGCCGAGCCGGGAGGCGCCTCGGAAGTCATGGGTGGTGTTGGTGGTGGGAGAAATAAAATCTTCCAACGGAACTTTCGCAAGAAAAGGGAAGGGACTTTTCAACGATGAACCTGCTGACAGGTGACTATTCTGGCTCTGCCACACCACGTGGCAAAATCGCTGCTGCAGAGGAAAGAAGTAGCGGAGTGATGGCGGAGCGTTTTAAGCGAAGCACATCGACAAGGTCGCAACAAACTTTGCTGAAGCAGCTTGATCGTGCAATGGCAGAGAGCTTGGAGCACCGTTTGGTGCGGCTAGTAGCCTGCGCTAACCGGAGGGAAGCGAGAGCAAAAGCACCAGACGGCGTGGTTGTAAGCCTGAGCCGCCTGAAGCGGCCCGTGCATGAGATGGCTACAGAGAGACGCGACTTCGAAGGACACATAACCGTAATTCCAGTCTCTGCGGAACTGGCTCTCGGGACAATGTTTTCCTGCCCGTTTGTGAGAGCATCACTGCTAGGCGACGGAAAAGAAGCGCTTCCGACATCTTCTGCTTCCGGACCATCGTGCGTTGATAATAGCAAAAGCCCACGGTGGCGGACCACGCACAGTGCAGCTGCGATGGAATGTGAGCTTTGCCTGCCTCTACCTCCGCACACGTCCATGAGGCCGATAATGGGACTTCGGCTTGAAGTTCTTGCGACTGATCGAGCAAATATTTTGCAACCGCGCCTCATTGGATCTACAGAGGTGCAGTTGATCATTCAGCCGTCCATGGCTACTGTTGTGAAGGTACCTCTTCTTGAACCACCGGAGTCTCCTCCTCTTCTGGTAAACTCCATTGGGTGCAATCGGAGCAGAATGGAAGGTTTGATCGTCGAAGTCATAGTTGCGATAATATCGGACAATTCTACTACCAAGGGTGCCTTGGAGTCGAAGGCAGGCGAAGAACAGAGCGTGATATGGGTACACGATCGAACTGGGAGTGGCATGATTGACTGCAGTAGCAGCAGTGCTGATGGCAACGACTCATCTGGTGACGAAGAAGAACTTGAAAAAGAAGAGGAGCAGGATAGAGCAGCTAGAAAGAAAGTAACGTCTTCTGTTGATGTCGACCAGGAAAAAAAATCTGTGGTTACTTTGTCAGCAGTTCTGCCTGAAACAGCTCGTGGTGGAGCATGGGTGTCATGGACGGGGGGGGCAGGTGATGAAGCTCCTCAGGATAATCCCTTTCAGATTATAAGCATGTGGCGTTCTTCAATGAAGTGGCTGACTCCCAGCAGCTAGAGTTGACCTTTTGCCATGATATGACATAAATGAAGCCACCGCCGCACAGCACCGCCACGGAAAATAGTGCACGGCGTTCGCGGCACAGCACCATCATACTATCATACTAGCCATCACACTGGCCATCAATCACACACACCGCCCTCTCGATGGGCCGCGGTGGCTGAGAAGGATGCGCCTGCTATGTGCGTCAATTCACCCCCCCCTTACTTCCCTGAAGTGGCCGTTTTCTCCACACCAATGGCCAGTGGCGGGAGTCAAGTCAAATAGTTACCCGCCACACCGAAAAAACAGCCCCCCCCTCCCCCATTTAGCGCTTGGAAATTCTTCGCCGCAGGCAACATCAAGGCTAATGGCGTTGGTGGAATACTCGATCACGTGGTCGGTAGTGCAGCGCTATGGCCGGGCGACCGTGGGCGGTATACTTTACTACACTCATAAGGGTAGTAACCTTCTCGAGTAGTAGTCTGACTTTTATTTAAGTCGAAGTGTTTTTCAAAAAATCTACGTAGAGTAGTCGTTGGCCCCGGGGAAGTGATTGGGATTTAAGATTACTTCGTGAACACCGGGAAACGTTAGCACTAGATAAGTGAGACTCCCGCGCGGCTAGTGACTTTTGACTGACTGACTAGACAATACACAGCGCGCGCAACCCCCTTTACTTCGGGAGTTCCTACGTATGACATAGCGTGCTTATGGCTGTCCGCCCGTTGAA
>MDTB01236769.1_pt1 | contig 10787 bp, 11 predicted proteins | sample 811161 | NCBI WGS metagenome assembly MDTB01 (sample SAMN05326650, study PRJNA326480) | marine metagenome | isolation source: seawater | place: Mediterranean Sea | collected 2009 | reverse complement strand
ACACCTTTTCCTAGTTGATATCCTCCAGAGTCACCTACTATTGTGCTAAACTTTCTGTCTCTGTTTACACACATACTATCTCTGTCATTAACTTTGTCCATATCTAAACAAGCATGGCCTGCCGAATATAACGCTGTTGGGTAAGTGAAGTATCCTTCTTCTGGATTTATAAAATTAAGTCCTTCTACACCACTGTCAAATGCTTTTGGAATACGGTCAGTTGGAATATGTGTTCCGTTAGTTACTCTTTGTTTAGATATGAATGTATTGTAAAAATTTGAAATAGCAGGCAAGAACACCGCAAAATCTCTGCTGTAGTCTCCTAAGTGTTCCTGCCTTTTATTTTCTGTCATTACTGCGCCTGAGCTGGGATAATATATTGATACTTGCCTAAACCTGAATCAACTGTCACCATCATTGCACCTTCATTTGAAAAGTGCAACATTACTTTGGCAGAATCACTCAGTTTCAGTATTTGCAATACCTGTGCTACAGGCCAACTCCACCCTTTATTTAGAGTACCTTTCACATCACTAGCAAAAACAAATTCACCACCATGCGACGCTTGGTCGCCAAAAGTGAATACTAAATTATTATTCTCTGTTCTTACAACAAAAGAATTGTGTTCAGTGTTTGCTATTGATTGAAAGTTGAACCTTTGCACACTCGCTACTGTAGGTTCAATTTCTACGTCCCACTTAACTCCTTTAAATTTTACAGTTTTAAGCTTTTCGTTAATTATTTCAGCGTTCATAAATCTGTAATCGTTTTTGAAGTCACCTTTTTCGTTTTCAAAGTGAATGCCTGTTGGAACCTCAGCACTATTTCTAGTGCCTTTCAACACACTTATTTTAGCTTTCTCTTTGTACTCTGGACATTTTAAATGAATATCTAGTTTGCCTAGTTGTGGCATTCCAAAAGTTCCGTCCATCTCTGTTTGTGGTTTGTGAAATGATCCTTGCAAGATAACTGATCTATCTTCAGCCATTGAATCGATTGTAGTTTCATTACTGGTACCAGTAATTTTAACAAGATCCAAAAATCCCAAGCCGTGCGTATGCTTGACTATGTCTCTTAAGATATCTATCATAGTTAATATTATATAGGTTATTTAGATTTTAATCAAGATTAATTTCGTTAATGTTGTAAACAATCGGATTTTGTTTACCAGGAAGTTTAAATATAACATAGTTTGCACCTTGTTCAAATTGGTTAGTTTCAACTACTTCGTAGCCTGTAGCTTTTAACATACCAACCATTTTTGTTTTGGTATTGTAGTTCCAATAATTTCTTTTAGCCATGGCTAAATCGTAATCATAATGACAATCAGCATATTGTATAAAACCATACCCACCTGGAATAAGGACTCTTTTGAGATCACGTAGATATTCTCTAATATGTAATTGTGAAAAAAACACAAATGTATCCCAACTAAACACAAAATTACACGATCCGTTAGGTATATCAGAGCAATCTGTTTTAGTAGTCAAATGGAACCTCAAGTGTTTACGGTGTAATGGATTGAACCTTCTAAAAACTTTGTCTTTTATTTCAGGTAGTACGTCTAAAAAATAATTTGTAGTCCATCCCCTAAATTCTTTTGAAAACATTCCATTACCTGGCCCTATTTCCAATGAATTATAAAGGCTTTCTTTATTGAATTGGTAAATTTTTGTGCAAATACGTTTATATAAATGATCATCAACATTAGGTTTTTGTTTTTTAAATTCAAGGTCTTTTGCGTACCAGTCTCGCGGTTTGTCAATTTTATCAATTTCAAGTTCGTTGTTAGCATCCACAGCAATTTCAATATCTTTCAAAATTTTTAAATTTTTATCAATCAATTCTTGAAAGTCTGTGCCCTTGGCTTTTTCAAGTTTTTCTATTAATAATTTTATTTCTTCAATGCTTAACATTTTTTGTATTTAAAATTCAAATAATTTATTAAACGTATTACTGGTCTCCGTTGATTGCACGTCCCAATCCAGTACACCTATCAGATTGTCAATTTTTTGATCTAATATAGTCTGTTCCATTGCTTCAGAATCAAAAGGCAAGTCTTTGAACCAATCTGGAATACGTAATTCATCTACAGGATAAGCTATGCTTGTGTAATTTAATGGATTGTTCTTAAGTTTACAAACAATTACTTTTGCACCATCAGTGATAGGCAGTGAATATTTGTCACCATACATTTGTCGACATGTGTTCCAATTTATACTTGCTCTAACATGACCTGGCATATTTGCTTTGCCTTGTTTTTTTTCCTTTTCCCAATAGTCGGTTACGTTATTGGCACGTTTTGGAGATCCTTTTTCCCATCCAGGCCTAGCCTTGAAGTCCGATCTGAATTCAGATATTGCTTTAAGCACTTCTTCCTCAGTGTTGCCAATTAAAACTTTATAGAGAACATCACTTAAAAAGTTTTGCACAAACACAGGAGTATCTGATCTCTTCAAATCAAGACCCATTGCTTTAACTTTTCCTTCTTTACCTGTTTTATCAACACGTTCACCCTCTTTGTCATAGTATAACACTGCGTATCTTTTTTTTGTGATAAACAGTCCTTTTAAAGCCACAAGCTCTCGTCCTGCCTTTATCACTGCACCTCTTGTTGTAGGACAATGAAATGCCTTATTCATATAGCTAGCAAACGTTGTATTGACCTCATCAGCAATTTTATCATATAAACTTATAACACTCTCTTTGGTCCATGGTATTGATCCCGACTCAATTTCCTTTGCAAGTGTTTTATGTGCTGAAAAGTACACAGAGTCAGTATCACCATATATAATGCTTTGACCAACATGATCATATTTGCCACCTATTATTTCATTTACTTTGGCACCCATGTGTTTTGTAATACATCTTCCTGTAAGTGTGACCGATTGTCCTATTCTCATATCAAAAAATCTACAACCTGGATTTAAAATGGCTCCATACAAACTATTTAAATTAATTTTTTTTACCAGTTGTCTCTTGTCCCAATATTCTTTTTCAATTTCATTATCACCAGCATCATGCATTTTACGTTGCATTTCCTTTCTTTCTGCGTACCATCGCTTTAAAAGTCCTGGAATAATTGCTTCAAATTCATATGTAAATATCGTACCGTTGGCACTCAGCATCCATTTATTATTAGCTTCAAACACAACATCATATAATTGTGCCGCCGACATTCTCACACTTGTACCGTCTGTCCAATCTACTAGAACTTCAGTGCCTTTTTCTTTGTTCATCACTGCTTGATATTCCCAGCTACCAAATTGGTTATCCCATGCGGCTGCAAAACTTTTTTTTTTGTGATTTCGCCCTGTTTACTTCTGCAGAAGTTATTATAGGTCTTAGTTGTCCCACAATAGTTTCAGGACCCATGTTCAATGCTCTAATAACACTTGGATATAGCGAATTTATATCAATAGATCCTATCCAATCATGTAAACCTTTTTTTGGAGTGGCCACATAAGCACCAGCCGCTGTTACTGGTTCTGCTTGCTTGTCTCTGTATTTTCTTCCTGGCACAATCATGCCTCGTCTATGTGCTTCATTAACAATTGCTTGTTCAGTTACTGCGACTGCACCCATTGTTGTCTGTAGTAGAACTGTATTTTGATGGGCTATTTCATTTGCTAGTTCAATAAATTTTAATTTTTTTTCAAGTTTAGCTAATAAGCTTGTGTCTTGTCTGTTGTACTCAATAAATAATCCAAAATCATTTTTATACAAATTGTCTAATGATCCCTCGTATATAGTTTTCTTTTCGCCCAATTCATGTTCACCAATGGCATCTAATCTAAAACTGTGTCGCTCTTCGTAAGTGTATTTCCTGTACAGTTCTAATAAATCTAAATGCACTCTCCCAATTAAATCATAACTTAACTGCTCTCTGCCATATTTTTCAAATGTTCTTTTTTTTGGTTTTTCTCCCCAAAAACATAAACGTCTAGTATCATCAGAACTGAGAACTTTTTGTATTCTTCCTACTGTGTAAGGGATATCATAACCTTCGGAGTTCCATCCTGACAAAATATCAGCATCTTCAACTAGTTGTAAAAAAGCATCAAGCATGTCTTTTTCTTTATCAAATAACATAGTATTTGGAAAACGTTCTGTTAGTTCTTTTGCCTCCTGCATTGATATTGTTTTAGGCGGAACAGCAAGTGTGACAAGTTGATCCGTCCATCCCATATAACAACTTATGGCAGTAATGGGCATGAACGGATCATCTGTTGTCGAATAACCCCTATCAGGGTCAAAGTCTACCTCAATATCAAAAAACATTACGTTCAATTTAGGAGTTTCTTTACCGAGATAATTCTCTTCTAAACATCTAAAAACTGGATTGATATCTTGTTCGTGTAGAGATTTGTTAGATCTAATACGTTGTTCTTTGATGAACTCCTTAGATGTTGCACAAGTAACTTTTTGTAATTGTTCGCCTGTGGTTGATCTGTGCTTGCCTCTGCTGTCTGGATAATAAAAAACATATCTTGCATCATACTCCACAAATACACGACCTTTTTTTGGATCACGTTCTACAACGTAAATTTTATCTTCGTCTTTTTTATATAAGGCGTCTATGTAACTCATTGTATGAATACTTTGTATAATCCTATTGTGTTCATTATTGTAAACCAACCTGTAAGGCATGATATCCAAACCAACCTACGTCTAAATCCTGCCCAACACATGGTGCTAGATCCTAGCCAGTATAATGGAAACACTATGTTCATTATAGGATGTGGTGAAGTAAAAGTCAATACCGCTGATCCACATATGGTTACAATTACCGAGAATATTTCAAGATAAAAAGCAAATGGATCTGTGATGTAACTCTTTACCCAAAATTCTTTGAGTAAGTTGTACACTAAAGTTTACCGGCTGTGTTTAGTATACTTTCTAATGTGTCCATGTCATCAGCAATATTTTGATAGTTACCTCTATGTGCTACGGAAATTGCCTTGTTAATTAAAGCTGGTTTAAGCTCTAGTTCTTCAGCTATTGCTTTTACTGTGTCTTTTAGTCCTGTTCTTAAATCTTCCACTTCACCTAAAACTTGTGAGCCTTGTGAGATAATTTGTATTAGTTTTTGTTTTTCTGCGTCGTTAAAGTTTCTTACTGCCATATATTCTCCTTGTTGTCTGTAAGTATATAATAATTTGGTGATAATTGCAACTTAATTGAGTCCAAAAAAAGTTTTTTTCCAATTATTTTGCTGGGCAATATCTAAATTTGTCCATTCGGATTTTTGATCAAGCATTTTATGACTAGATTCAATCCAATCGATTGAGGTCAGCCAACTTTCCATTTTCGTTTTTTCTTCTAGTATTTCCTCATATTCACTAGTGCTAAAGTTAAATGAAATTAATTCAAAACTATTTCCTTGAGCATCACAGTAATCAACGTTGAATTGTAATCCCCATTTTGGTCGCATATTAGCCAATTTGTATAATAATGGACATTTTTGTGCAAATCTTTTTAGTTGTTCCATGGCTTCGTCTTGATATGCTGGCCTTTGTAGTAGAATCGCATTGTTTATATGTGGGCCATTATCAATGCCTTTTTTGGAACCTGTTTCCTGACCTTCCTCCAAAAACCAGTCTTTTTGCAAAAACCAATGGTTAGCTCTATGAGCCGATACAGCAAACATATTTTTTTTGGCGTAGAGTCTTTCTATTCTGGAAAGATCAAAGCCATGATAATCAAAATTATGAATAAGAGACCATAAATTTTTAAACCATTGGTCTGTTTCTGCTCTATCTTCAATAGGTTTTTGATAGTTTGCTCTGGGATCAAACTCTCTATCTGTAATTTTTATTTGCATATTTTTAATTAGTTAATTTGTATGCCCATGAACAATTATATGGCCATATCTTTGATGCTACATCATCATTTGTCCATTTTACTAAATTTGTTTTTGCATCTTCAATAAAGGTTACTTTGTATGTCCCTGCCGTGTTTAAATAAAAGGACAATCCAGAACTCCAGTGTGTTGTGGCACTAGGATCATGCAGATGTAAAATATTATTGCCAGATAAAATTTTTCCACTTAATACAATTAAAGATGGACAATCTATTGTTAAATCAAATGTGATATTTTCTCCATTGTATTTGTCATAACTTATATCTATCACATTGTCAATTTTTTTATCAAAATAAACCATATCACGGACTGGAAAATTCATAAAATGCTGTGTTGTAGAATTAGAAACTTTTTTATGTATGTCATGGAGCGATTTTGCAAAGCCTTTGTGTAAAAGGTTTTCTGGAATAAGTTGTAGTTTTTGTTTCAACCATGTGAATCTTTCCATTGGATTTTTATATATCAAAGCGTCCATTTGTATTGTGTTTGGCACACATTGGAAGTGGCTACTTACATTTGGCTTTGCGTGTCGCCATGTTTTTAGGATGCCTTCACCTATTACATCATAGTTTATAGTTTCACTTACTAATATATCAATGTCATGTTGAAAGTTTGTAAAAATATCTTTACTCCAAAAATCTTTATTTAAAACAGTAAATTTTTTTGTATCAAAGTTCTCTCCAAGTAATTTTTTAGCTATGATAGATTCCTTTTGACCTCTTTCAATTGCATATACAAATTTTGCCCCATGATGTAAAGCGTAGGCAGACAATATTCCAGTGCCAGAGCCAACGTCTATTACCACTTTGTTTTCTACATTCTCTAAGGCTTTGTAGTAGAATAAGTTGCGTGTTTTATCATTTGTCATGTTAAATGACTTTTTGATATCTGTAGCCTGCATAGGCATGTACTTATTTTAAAAAATATTAGGAATTATTTTTTGTGTTGTTCACAAGACTATCAAGATCATAACTTGGATCAATAGCACCGTGTTTGGCTTTTGCTATATTATCCATTTGTACTGCCACTTTGAAATCAAAGTCTGTGACATCGTTGGTTCTATGAGTATAAATTTTTACCAAAACTTCATCATAAAAAATTGCAATATCTGCATGATGATCTAATTCTTCCTGAGGCTTTACTGTGTCTATTAAAAATTTAATTGTTTCAAAGTAATCTACAAACTTATATCTCTTTTGTAAACTATTATCTTTGTATTCCCAATCAGGCAAATATTTCTTTCGCAATTCTTCAATTTTATCTTTTGGTAAATTTTGATATTCTCTAGTTGCACTTTCATTTATGTTTGCTTTCATAAATTGGTTTGCATCTCTTGTAAATTTATCTAGTTTGGCAAGCCCACGACTACCAGCACTTGACGGCGATTGCATTTGTTCACCAGAATCAATATGACCTCTTTGACGCATTTTAGTAACGTCATCCAGGTATTCTCTATAATTGTAAGGTATACTACTCATTGTAATTATTTATTTCCATAGAACCATCTTAAAACGTTCTTTATCAACGCCAAAATATTTTGTTTTCCAAGCACTCTGTTCAAAAAATCCTAAATGATGCCATTCAGATTTTTTTTCTAGTATTTTTTGAGATGCATGTGCCCAATCTTGTGCTAATAAAAATTCATCCATTAGATCTTTTTTATCCGCTATTTCTTGATAATTAAATCCATCAAATTCCCAATGTAATACTTCAAATACATTTCCATTTGTATCACAATAATCTATAGAAAAATCAAGTCCCCACTTTGGTTTCATTGCAATTAATTTATACAGGTAACTATTATTTTTTGCCCATTCACTTAATTGTTTCAATGCATCGCCTTGAAACCCTTTTCTTTCAAACATGTAGGCATGATTTATGTGAGGCCCAGTATCTGGATTATCATCAATAAACCAATCTTGTCTTAGTGTAATATGATCTTTGTTTCTATGAATAGTAAGATGATGTCTATTAGCCATAGCATACGATTGTTCTAGTTTTGTTAGATCATAACCATTTTGATCAAACAGAGCAACACTTTCAACTGGAGGGAGAGTAGAGATATTAGTTATGCTTTCACTGTAGCACGGATTAGGATTAAATTTATTATTTGTAACGTGTAATCGCATACACGTAATTATCTATTTTTTTGGATCTAGATCGTTTGTAAAGTTATCTTTAGGTGCTTCTAGTTCTACATCTTCGCCTGCGTCTTCTAATGGAACAGTAGAATTTGGCGTGCCTTCTGTGTCTTTGTCATGAGTATGGTCTTTGTCACCATCTTTGTGCGAATGTTTTGTGCCATCGTCGTGTGTGTGTTCCACACCGTCGTCATCTTTTTCAGCTACAACTTCTTCTTCTGGTTGTTCAGCCTTTTCAGCATCTGCAATCATTTCTGCTGTTTCTGGTGTTGTGACCAAAATGTTTGATGATTCTTCATTGTAAACTGCTTCATTGTCTGAGACAGCGTTGTATAGTTCAACAAGTTCATTTTCGTTTGCGTTTGCAATATATTCTTGCATATCTTTTCCAACAATTTCTCTAAATGATTTTGCGTCATATGTTTGTTCGTCTTTCTGTTCTGTTTTTAGTTCTGCTAATTGTGCTTCCAGTTCAGCAATTTTGTCTAATCTATTTGTTTCTTCAGATACAGCTTTTTTTATACTTGTAGAAATAGAATCATCAGCATCAGATTCTTTAATAGCTTTGGTAATACTTGATTCACTTTTTGTAATTGATTCAACTAGTTTTTCTGCTTTAGGTGACACTTTTGGTTGTTCTGTGTACTCCTTAATACCCGCTAATTTTGCAATATCAGCTAATGAAATATCTTTGTCGTCTAAAATTTTTGGCTCTTTGTTTGCGGCCTCCATAAGCTCAGCTCTCTCCTGGTCAGGAGATGCATTACTCATTTCCTTCAAACGAGCAACAAGGTCTGCAAAACTATTATCTTTTGATTCTTTACGTGCCATCTAAGTATTTATATTTGTTACAGCTTTATTTAAGGCGTTGATTTAGCTGTATAGCAAGTTTTGACTCATATGCCAAGCCTTCCGTTGGCATAAATTTGCTGTATTTGTCCTGTAAAAATTTTACTTGGTTTAGATCTTTACCTGTGTCTAATCTTAATTTGGCATCTCTAAGGTCTTGTTCTATCATTTTAGCAAGTTCGTCATTGCCAGCATCTTGTGCCATTTCTAATGCGTTGTTCATAGCCTTAATTGCAGGCACTGAATTGTCTATGGCATCGTTGATTGAACCCATACCTGCTACTGCACCTACAATTACTCCTGCCGCCGCAAGTCCTTTAGCCCAATCTTTGAGCCCTTCGTCAAACTGTTCGTCGTCTTTGACATACTTGTCTTTAATTTTTCCAATTTCTTGATGTGACGCACCTTTGCCTGCCGCACTTTGTATTGCTGTCATGCCTTTTTTACCGTATTTTTTGACACCTGCTCTATACATGATACCACTTTCTGTTGTGGGATTCAGAAGGTAGTCTCTTGCGTCATTTAAATCACTAGCCGCAACTGCAATCATCTGCGTCATCCAACTTGGCAGTTCGCCTTGCATTGTTTCTAATTTCTGTTTCATCTGCATGGCATCTTCAATAATTGTTTCGCAGTTTCTAATAGCACTAGGCACATCCATATGTCCGTCTTCGTTCAAGTCCTTTTTCATTTGTTCTTTTGACTTTTTGTATTTTTGCATAAACTGTTCATCAGATAGTGTTTTCATGTCAGCATCTATATCACTCATCTTACCTTCGTTTTGTTTACGTGTTTCTTTGGCAATTTCTTTTTCAACTTCGTTTACTCTTTTTGCCAATATACGCATCATGCCTGGTTTGGTATCAATGTCATCCAATTTGGTTTCTTTGTCTAATATTTCATCAATATTTCTTTGTATTACTTCAGCATGTTTTTGCATCAAGTTGTTGTCTAATTCTTCTCTGTATGGATTTAGTCTTTGATATTCTTCGTAGTTGGCCGCACCCTGTAGGTAGTCCGCCGCTTTGTTCAATTTGCTCTGCACCCAACCTTCAAGGTCATCACCTTTTTTGATCATGTCCATCAATTGTATTGCATACTTCACAGTGTGGTATAGTGTTGATTTGCTCATGTGTCCCTCGCCTGCGTCTTCCGCCATTCCTTCAAACCTTTTGTTCCAATGGCCTGGATCAGTTATTGCTTTGCCGTCTTTTATTAAGTACGCTTCACTCTTCTTGTTGATGCCGGCTGACACGCCGTACTTCTTCAATATGTCTGCCATTTGGTAGTGTACTTCGCCCTTGCCATCACGGTTCATGTCAAAATCATTTGTCGAAAATTCCCAACCTGCCATATTCACTTGGTCCATGCCTGCTTGTAGTCCTTTTTTGAAACCTTGTGCCATATCTTCATAATCATCGTGTTCGTCGTTGCCATGATCTTCCGGATCCATTCCGTCTGCCGAATCTTGATAATATTTTGATAGTTCGTTCGCCAGTGCCTGCTCGCCTGCGTCTTCAAACTTGTGAGCATACGCACCACCTTGCATTTTTTCATAATATTCTGCGGCTTCTTTTGGAGTCAAACCTAATTCGTCAGCATTACTCATAAACTCATCTTTAGTCATGTTCTGTGCCATGTTGGCGATCTTTTCGCCGGCGTCTTCTGTCATGCCACTGTCGTCATACAGGCCTGCTTTGTCTGCTTCTGTATAGTTGTAAACTTTTTTTACATAGTCACCCGCAAGGTCAATTTTCTTGGCCACCCATGATTCCATTTCTGCATCGTTGTCAATCATGTTGTGCAGTTTCATACCACACTTGGCAATACGCATTAATTGTTGTAATGCCATTGACGCTTCGTAAGTGTCAGGTTGTACAGGTTTGTGTTGAAATTCTTTTATTTTCATTATGCAAATTGAACGTGTGTTATTT
>MDTB01144092.1_pt1 | contig 10787 bp, 8 predicted proteins | sample 811161 | NCBI WGS metagenome assembly MDTB01 (sample SAMN05326650, study PRJNA326480) | marine metagenome | isolation source: seawater | place: Mediterranean Sea | collected 2009 | reverse complement strand
TTATGATTGCAAAAATATTTAATGCAAATATAATAATAGTTTTAAATTATGTGTAATTTAACCCAACGCATATCTTAAAAATGAATTCTCAAACAATAAGAAATAAGTTTTTAGATTTTTTTATCAGTAAAAATCACAAAATACACCCTTCTGCTCCCATTATTTCAAAGAATGATCCTAGTTTAATGTTTGTTAATTCAGGAATGGCTCCGTTTAAGGAGTTCTTTTTAGGGGAATCTATATCTAAAAATAGTAGAATTGCTAATAGCCAAAAATGCCTTAGAGTATCTGGTAAACATAATGACTTAGAAGAAGTAGGAATAGACACGTATCATCATACATTTTTTGAGATGCTAGGTAATTGGAGTTTTGGAGACTATTTTAAGCAAGAAGCAATTGAATGGTCTTGGGAGCTCTTAACAAAAGTATATGAGATTAACCCTGAAAATCTATATGTGACAATCTTTTCTGGATCCAATAAAGATGATGTGCCATTAGATACTGAAGCATTTGAAATATGGAAAAAGATAATCCCAGTAGATAGAATACTAAATTTTGGAAAGAAGGATAATTTTTGGGAAATGGGAGAACAAGGTCCTTGTGGCCCATGTAGTGAAATTCATATTGATTTAAGGAGTGAAAAAGAAAAGAAAAAAGTGTCTGGAAGAGATTTAGTCAATAAGGATCATCCCAAGGTTGTTGAGCTTTGGAATTTAGTCTTCATTCAATACAACAGAAAAGCTAACGGTAAATTAGAAGATTTGCCTAAAAAACATATAGACACAGGAATGGGATTTGAGAGATTATGTATGGTTGTTCAAGGGGTGGATTCAAATTATTCAACTGATGTTTTTACTCCTATAATAAGAGAAATCGAGACAATTACCGGATTTGATTATGAGAAAGATAAAAATATAGATATAGCTATGAGAGTAATATCTGACCATTTAAGAGCAGTCTCTTTCTCAATTTCTGATGGTCAGCTTCCAAGTAATACTGGAGCTGGTTATGTTATAAGACGTATTTTAAGAAGAGCTATTAGATATGCCTTTACTTTTTTAGAGAAAAAAGAACCTTTTATATACAGGTTAGTCGGAGTTTTAGTTAAAAAAATGGGAGATTCATATCCAGAAATTAAATCTCAAAGGAAATTAATAGAGAATGTAATTAAAGAGGAGGAGAGCTCGTTCTTAAAGACATTAGACCAAGGATTGGTGCTTTTAGATGAAATAATTAATTCAAGTAAGAAAAAGACGATTTCTGGCGGAAAAGCATTTGAATTATATGACACATTTGGGTTTCCTGTTGACTTGACTTCTTTAATATTAAATGAAAAAGGATTTAAACTTGATATAAAAGGGTTTGAGAAGGAATTAGAAAACCAAAAAAATAGATCAAGAGCTGCTAGCGAAAAATCTGTTGATGATTGGGTAGTTTTAATTGATGATCCAGTTCAAGAATTTATAGGTTATGATTCATTAGATTCTAAAGTTAAATTAGTAAAATATAGAAAAGTAGTTTCTTCGAAGGATGGAGAATTGTATCAATTAGTTTTTAATTTAACACCTTTCTATGCTGAATCTGGAGGTCAAGTTGGAGACAAAGGCTATTTAGAGTCTCCTAATGGCGATATTATATATATAACTGACACTATCAAAGAAGGGAATTTATCTGTACATATTGTAAAAAACCTTCCCAAAAACATGTCAGAGACATTTAATGCTGTAGTTGATAAAAAGCAAAGATTTAGAACACAATGTAACCATACTGCAACCCATCTACTTCATCAAGCTTTGATAGAAGTTCTTGGAGAACATGTGCAACAAAAGGGTAGTAGGGTAAGCTCTGATCATTTGCGTTTTGATTTTTCACATTTTTCTAAAGTTAACATAGATCAATTAAGTGAGATTGAAAATTTTGTGAATTCAAGAATTGATGGTAAACTTGATTTGGAAGAACAGAGAAATGTCCCAATTGATAAAGCTATTTCTAATGGAGCTATTGCCTTATTTGATGAAAAATATGGTGATACTGTAAGAACTATTAAATTTGGAAATTCTTATGAACTTTGTGGTGGAACACATGTAAGAAACACTTCAGATATATGGCAATTTAAAATAAAATCTGAGGGAGCAATTGCTTCAGGTATAAGAAGAATTGAAGCCATTACTTTTGATTCAGTTAAAGAATATTATGCTGATAAAGAAACTGATTATAATAAGACTAAAAAATTATTAAATAATTCAGGGGATATTGTTAAATCCATTTCAGATTTAATTGATGAAAATAATAAATTAAGAAAAGAAAGAGATAAGTTTATAAAAGAGAAAACAAATTTTATAAAAGATGGAATTAAATCTGAGATAAAGGAAAAAAAGGGGATTAAATTTATTTCAAAAAATGTTTCCTTAGATCCTTCAGCAATGAAAGATTTAATTTTTAGTCTAGGTAATGAATTAGATAATTTATTTGCTATTCTAATTTCTGAGTATAATTCTAAAGTATACATAAGTTGTTATATTTCAAAAGAACTTTCAGAAAGCAAAAACTATGATGCTCGTGAAGTCATTAATGAGTTATCTATACATGTAAAGGCGAATGGCGGAGGACAAGCATTTTATGCTACTGCTGGAGGAGATTACTTAAAGGGAATCGATAAGCTTTCTAAAGAATCCTCAAATTATCATAAAAATATTTAATAACTAATTTTATGGAATTTTCTAAGGATTTACTGTTAGAAATTCACGATAATATTAAACCCTTTATTAATAAAACTCCTGTATTGGAATTTGATTTTATTAATGAGCTATGTAATTGTAATGTCTATTTTAAATGTGAAAATTTTCAAAAGACAGGATCTTTTAAAATTAGAGCAGCTTCAAATGCATTAAGATGTTTGCCTAAAGAGTCTAAAGAAAAGGGAGTTATAACTCATTCATCAGGGAATTTTGCTCAAGGCTTAGCATGCGCCTCTAATCTTCAGGATATAAATGCTTATATAGTTATGCCTGAAAATGCCCCTAAATTTAAAAAACATTCTGTACTAAAATATGATATAAATTTGATTGAATGTAAATCAACTATTGAAGCTAGAGAAAAAACTACTTCAAAACTTTTAACAGAAAATGATTTACATTTTATACATCCGTCTAATGATCTTAATGTAATATTAGGAAATTCAACAATAGGCACTGAATTATTAGAAGAAATTCCAGATTTGGATTTCATTCTATCTCCAATTGGCGGTGGAGGACTAATTTCAGGAATTGCTATTGCTTCAAATATTTTTTCTAATAAATGTAAGGTGGTAGGGGTTGAGCCGAAACTAGTAGATGATGCTTACAGATCTTTAAAGTCTGGAGTTATTCAATACAATACAAACACAAATACCATTGCAGATGGATTAAGAACTAATTTAGGAGATATTAATTTTCCGATAATTAAGAAATTAATAAAAGACATTATTTGTGTTAGTGAAGATGAGATTATAGATGCATTGAAAATTTTTATTGAGAGATTAGATGTTATTATTGAGCCTTCAAGCGCTGTAGCATTAGCTGGACTAATTAATAAAAAAGAATATTATAAAAATAAAAAAGTAGGTGTAGTTATTTCTGGCGGAAATGTAGATTTAGAAGCTCTAAATATTTAATAGATTAGAGAACGCTTTTTGCCATCTGTGTTTTCTGATAAATTGACCTTGCTCTTTTGTAACAATTCTTTCTTTTCTTTTAATAAGAGCTCTAGTATATCCGAAAAAAGCAAAGAATATCATTAAAATCCTACCAGTATTAATAGAGGTTTTTAATACAGAAATTATACTTAAAACCAAACCAAACCTCATCTTATATAACGCTTCTCCTTGAAGAAATTTAGAATTATAACTATAGTTTGCTCCTGTAGGTTTTAGATGTTTAACTGCCAGCGATTTATCTGTTTTTATTTTCCAGCCATGATATTGTGCAATTAACACGTCTACTGTATCCCAGCCTATCGATTTTCTTAACCCTTGAATATCTTCAAAGCATTTTTTTCTATAGGATTTTATAGGCCCTCTAACATGGTCTTTTGATGAGATTTTTTCATATACCCATTTGTTTTTTTTCTTTACATATAGATTCCCTCCAGCTATTCCTACTTTTGGGTCACTATTGAATATGCTTATAATTGATTCTAGATAATTTTCAGGCAATATAATATCAGAATCAAATTTGCATATTATATCATAATTTGAATCAATTATTTCTATCCCTTCATAAAAAGTCCTAATTACTTTCTCTCCTGGAATATGTGCTTGATTTGATTTTATGTTTATGTATTCAATCCATAAAAATTCTTTAGAATATTTTTTTAAAATATTTTCAGAATTATCATTTGAATTATCATTTACTAGCAAAAGTTTAGTTGGAAGTAAAGTCTGTTTTATTATAGAATTTATACATCTCTCAAGATATTGTTCTTCATTGAATACAGGAATTATAATATTAATATTCATAGATTTAATCAGATTTTTTCTGCGTAGACTAAATAATATCTATCAGTAAATAGTCTAAGTAATGGCCTTAGACCTATCTTTTTAACAGGATTTGTAAACTTTTTGTAATCTACAATTTTCCATCCTGTATTATTTAGTAACCAATCAAATTGCCAATCTTCAAATTCATGAAAATGTCTATCTCTTTTATCATGATTGTTTTTATAGGCACTTGCAAACCATAATCTTAGAGGAATACTTGCCACAAGTTTTTTTGCTTTAATATCTTTAAGAACACCATAAGGATTTAGTAGATGTTCAAAAATCTCAAATGCAGTGATCACTTCAGCGTTTGAATTTTTTATAGTAGATCTGTCAATATCAAGATCTTCTCCAGAGGTGCTATTTATATTATACCCATTTTTTTTTATTAATGATGATAGTGGGTTTTCTATTCCTAGATCTAAAATTAATTTATCTTTTTCTATATGTTTTTGTAAAAACTCAAGTGTTATTTTAAATCTCTTATATGGAAAGTTATCATTATACATTTATCAATTTTAATATTGATAAACCATTGCATTAATATGCATTCCAGCTCCAACACTAGCAAAAATTATAATATCACCAGAATTAAAGACATGGTTGTCTAATTTTTTTCTTCTAATTAAATCAAACATTGTGGGAATGGTTGCAACAGAACTATTTCCAAAATATTTAACAGTTAATGGCATAATATCTTCATCAAATTCCATGTCATATAATTTATATAATCTATTACCCATAGCTGTATCCATTTTTGCATTGGCTTGATGGAGTAATATTTTCTTTACATCTGATATTTTAACTCCAGCTTCATCAATACACATTTTTATTGCTTTTGGAACATTTGTTAGGGCAAATTCGTAGACTTTTCTGCCATTCATTTTTATATATCTAGTATTATTTGATATTTCTTTATTTGATTTTCCATAAAATAAATAATATAGCTGATCTTCTGTATATGATTCAGTTTTATGAGATAAAATTCCACCTTCTTTATCAGAATCTTCTATAATACTTGCTCCAGCACCATCTGCAAAAATCATCGAATCTCTATCATATTCATCAGTAACTCGTGATAGAGTATCTGCACCTATGGCTAAACAGCGTTTTGCCATTCCAGATTTTATAAAACTATTTGCTTGAATAACTGCTTCTAGCCAACCTGGACATCCAAATAGAATATCATATGCTACACATTGTGGGTTTTTAATTTTTAATAAATTTTTAATTCTTACTGCTAATCCTGGAAAAACATCAATTTCATCTGTATTATATTTAACGTCTCCAAAATTGTGAGCAACAATAATGTAATCAATAGTTTCAGGATCAATACAGGCATCTTCAATTGCATTCTTTGCAGCTATATATCCAAGATCAGAAGTATTTAAATCATTGTCTGCATACCTCCTTTGCTTAATTCCGGTAATTTTCTCAAATTTTTCAATGATTTCAGTATTAGGTGTATCAATTTCACTTCCATCAGGGTTGTAAAATGAATTATTAATAAATTTAGAATTTTCTTGAATAGCTTCTGGAATACAACTTCCACTACCTATAATTTTTATTCCCATTTTAGTTTTATAATACTTTCTATGTTAAACTTATTAAATATTAATAATTAATTAAAATATTAACTACTATATTCTTCAATCGATATACAATTACATATTAAATTTCTATCACCATGAGCATCATCTACTCTTCTAACTGATGGCCAAAACTTATTCTTTCTTAAGTATTCAATAGGAAATGCAGCTTCTTCTCTTGAATAATTATGACTCCATTTATCTGATGTAACCATTGAAAGAGTATGAGGGGCATTTTTTAGAATATTATTTTTATCATTTTCTGCACATTTTGATATTTCTTCCCAGATTGATAACATAGCATCGCAAAATCTATCTAATTCCTTCTTACTTTCACTTTCTGTTGGTTCAATCATAAGAGTACCTGCTACTGGGAAGGAAACAGTAGGCGCATGAAACCCATAGTCAATTAATCTTTTAGCAATATCACTAACCTCTATTCCATTATCTTTAAATGGTCTACAGTCAATTATCATTTCATGTGCAGCTCTTCCAAACTCTCCAGAGTATAGGATTTTATATTTTTTTGATAATCTTTCTTTTATATAATTGGCATTTAAAATAGCAATCTTTGTTGCTGTAGTAAGCCCTTTTGTTCCTAGCATAGATATATATCCATATGATATTAAGCAAGCTAATGCTGAACCATATGGAGCTGATGATATAGCATCAATTGCATTAGATCCTCCTACGTTAATTATTGGGTTTGAAGGCAAGAATGAAGATAAGTGTTCAGCTACACAAATGGGCCCAACTCCAGGTCCACCTCCGCCATGCGGAATTGCAAAAGTTTTATGAAGATTAAGATGGCATACATCAGCGCCAATTATTTTGGGATTTGTTATCCCAACTTGAGCATTCATATTTGCCCCATCCATATATACTTGACCGCCATTATTGTGAATAAGATTTGTTATTTCAATTATGTTTGTCTCAAAAACCCCATGAGTAGATGGGTAAGTTATCATTAGTGCTGCTAAATTTTCTTTATGCTCAATAGCCTTTGCACGTAAATTATCAATATCAATATTCCCTTTTTCATTTGCTTTTACCACTACAACTTTCATTCCAGCCATTACTGCACTTGCTGGGTTAGTTCCATGAGCTGAAGAAGGAATTAAACATATATTTCTATTAAAATCACCATTGCTTTCATGAAATGCTTTAATTACCATAAGGCCTGCGTATTCACCTTGTGCACCAGAATTAGGTTGTAATGATGTTGCTGAAAATCCAGTAATTTCTTTAAGTTGATTTTCAAGTTTTTTTAAGACATAATCATAACCTTTGGTTTGAGAATTTGGAGCAAATGGATGTATGTTTCCCCATCTATTCCAGCTAAGAGGAAGCATCTCTGCAGCAGCATTTAATTTCATAGTACATGATCCTAATGAAATCATAGACCTATTAAGAGCTAAATCTTTATTTTCTAGAGATTTTATATATCTCATTAATTCAGTTTCTGAATGATAGGAATTAAATACAGAATTTGTTAAAAATTTAGTTTTTCTATAAAACAATTTGTTATCTATATTTTCTTCTATCTTATCTAATTTTGTAAATGGTTTATCTGTGATTATAGAAAAAACTGATATAATATCATTTAGATCATCAATAGTGGTGGTTTCATTAATAGTAATTGAAACAATATCTTCTGATGGATAATGAAAATTTATCTCTTTTTTTTCAGCTTCTTTTTTTATTTGATCTCTATTTGCTTCAATTCTTATAGTATCAAAAAAAGATGAATTTAACTGCTTTAACCCAAATGATTCCAGGTTTTTTGATAACGCTCTAGTAGTATGATGAACTTTATTAGCAATTTCTCTTAGGCCTTCCGGTCCATGGTAGACCGCATACATTCCAGCCATAACCGCCAGTAAAACTTGTGCTGTACAAATATTTGATGTAGCTCTATCTCTTTTAATATGCTGTTCTCTTGTCTGAAGAGCCATTCTAAGAGCCTTATCACCATCGCAATCAATTGATACACCAATAATTCTGCCAGGGATATTCCTTTTATAAGCCTCTTTGGTTGCAAAATAACCAGCATGTGGCCCACCATATCCCAATGGTATTCCAAATCTCTGAGTTGTTCCAACTACAACATCTGCACCTAGTTTACCCGGAGATTCTAATAATACTAAGCTTAAAATATCAGCAGCAACAGCAGTTTTAATATTATTTGAAATACATTTTGAAATAAAAGAATCGATATTCTTTATTTCTCCAGATGCGCCAGGGTATTGAATTAGTGCACCAAAAAATGTAGAATCAAATTTAAAATCTTCAATATTGCCAACTACTAATTCAATTCCAATTGGCTTTGATCTTGTATTTAATACCGATAAAGTTTGAGGAAAAACATCTTTAGAAACAAAAAACCTTGATACATTATTTTTTTTCTGATCTCGATCTCTTATGGCATATAGTAGAGTCATAGCTTCAGCGGCAGCAGTGCTTTCATCCAACAGAGATGCGTTAGAGATTTCCATTCCAGTCAAATCAGTGATCATTGTTTGGAAGTTAAGTAGTGCTTCCATTCTGCCTTGTGATATTTCTGCTTGGTAAGGAGTATATGCTGTATACCATCCAGGATTTTCTAAAATATTTCTTTGTATAACTACTGGCAGATATGATCTGTTATACCCAAGCCCTATATATGATTTAAAAACCTTGTTTAATGCAGATATTTTTTTTAAATGCGTTAAATATTCTGATTCGCTTAATGGTTTATCAAGCTTTATATTTTCTTTTAATTTAATATCATTAGGAAGGGTCTGATCAATAAGTTCATCAAGTGATTTAGCCTTGATAACTTTAAGCATTTTTTTGATATCTTCATCTCGTGGACCAATATGTCTTATCAGAAAAGATTCAGTATTCATTTAATGATGAATTAGTGGATGTAAAAGTACTTAAATAATCATATTTTTATAATAATATCTATTATTAATTTTAAACAAGATTACAAGTTTATTAACAAACAAATATTAGATGATAAAATTAAAAGAATTTTTTAGTTTTTATATTGATTCTAGCATGCATGTATCTATGTCTGTTTGTTGTTTGCAGACTATTATGATGATTAAGTATCGTTCAATTATCAATCATGATATATTATATTTTACATTTTTTTCTACACTATTTGCTTATAATTTTATAAAATATTTTGAGTATATATATGCGAATTATGATAGTATTTCTATTAAATTAAAGTTCATTGCTTATACTTCAATTTTCTCTTTATTTTTTTCTTTATTCTTTTTATTTAAACTAGCATTAAATGAGGTTTTATTAATTGCCCTTATTTCAATAATTACACTTTTATATGCTGTTCCATTTTTTTTATTTTCAGATACTAATTTAAGATCAGTTAGAGGGTTGAAAATATATATAGTTGCCCTAGTTTGGACTATGACTGTTGTTTTGTTGCCTTTTGAATTTTATACGGAATTAGGATTATTATTTTTAATTATAAATTTTATTCAAATTTTTATTTATGTCTTAATTGCTATTGTCCCTTTTGAAATCAGGGATATTAATATTGATAATAAAAGATTAAGTACAATCCCACAAAAAATTGGTATAAAAAGCACAAAAATTCTTGGAGTTCTATTGTGCTTGCTTTTTCTTTTAATTGAATTATTAAAGCAGAAATATTTTAGTTGGTACTATCTGGGGTTTGATTTTATTGTAATTTCTCTATTAATGATGTTTTTAATTATCAATAGTAAAAATCCCCAATCAAAATTCTATTCCTCATTTTGGGTTGAGGGAGTACCTATTCTTTGGATAGTTATTTTATTGATTTAGGTCTTTGTTTGAAGATATTACTTTGCTTTTAAGCTCTTTTTTATATTCCTCAATCCTCTGACTTAATTTATCATTAGTTGCAGCAATTATTTGTGCAGCTAGTATGCCTGCATTTTTCGATCCATTGAGAGCTACAGTACCTACAGGTACTCCATCTGGCATTTGTAAAATCGATAGTATAGAATCCCATCCGTCTATTGAATTCCTTGATTTAATTGGAACTCCTATAACTGGAAGTGTTGTTATTGAAGCAATCATCCCAGGTAAATGTGCAGCTCCGCCAGCTCCAGCTATAATTACCTTAATTCCCTTTTTCTTAGCATTTTGAGCATATTTAAACATCTTTTCAGGTGTTCTATGTGCAGAAACAATTTCTACTTCTGAATTTACTCCAAATTCATTTAAAATATCTATTGCATTTTGCATAACTGGAAGATCACTTTTGCTTCCCATTATAATTCCAACTTCTAGCATTTTATTTTGATGTTACTTTTATTATTTTTCTAATTTCCTTAGACATTTCAATTGCATCATTTATATTTTTATTCACAATTGTAATATGCCCCATTTTCCTATTTAATCTTGATTTTCTTTTGCCATATATATGAGGGGTGACTCCTGGCATCTTCATTATCATACCAATATTTTCATATAATACTTCTCCTTCATTTTTATTTTCACCTACCAAATTTAACATAATTCCTGGAATTTTAATAGACGTATCGCCAAGTGGTAAATTAAGTACACTTCTTAAATGTTGTTCAAACTGTGAGGTAAAGCAGCATTCTATTGTGTGATGACCTGAATTATGTGGTCTTGGAGCAATTTCATTAATAAGTATTTTGTCATCATGAGTTAAAAACATC
>MDTB01076759.1_pt1 | contig 10787 bp, 4 predicted proteins | sample 811161 | NCBI WGS metagenome assembly MDTB01 (sample SAMN05326650, study PRJNA326480) | marine metagenome | isolation source: seawater | place: Mediterranean Sea | collected 2009 | reverse complement strand
TTTAATGTGCCAATATCCAACCTCATAAAAACCGTTACCTCTGCGATTAAAATTCTGAAGCCTAAATTCGGATTTTATACTACCATTTCCAGAGAATTCCCAACGATAGTCCCAATTGGTAATCACATGAGATTTCCAAGAACCTTGATTTATGAAAGCAAGATAAAGTTGTAAATTTCCATTTTCATCATACTTATGGTAAACAAAAATAGGTTTATTGTTTTCATCAAAACAAAGTTTTGCAGCTAGGTTGATTATTCCACCTTTAGGTGGAATGGGATCCACAATTAAAGATTTTTTATCTAATGTTGCTGGAAGGACAATCAAGTTATCAAATGCATCATACCAATTGATAAGATCAGGACTCTTCATATAAGATAAGTCGTGATTAGTAGAACAGTCGGGAGTATCCCTCCATACCCAAAAAACATGATACCAGCCATCTTCCCTCAATTCAGGTTGAGATTGATAAGCATTCATCAGCCCTTGGCCATCGGTAAGAGGAAAATCTAACATCCTGGTCCAAGATTTTTTATCCGTAGAGTATATATTATATATCTCATTTCCATTTCCGCTCCCACCATCCCGATAATGAAATATCAAATCCTGATCTTTAGTGAGCATAAACTTTGGGTAAGTTGCCCTTAACTCATTTGGTCCAACCATTGGAAATTTACGTTTCAATGAAAAAATATCATTTGGCTTTTGACTCTTAAAATACGTTAATGAGTCAACATGCATGTTCCCTGAAAGATGAATATAACCCATCTTATCAACTGCAACAGTTATTGAGTTGTGAGAATCCCAACCTACCTCTGTTGCAGAAATACGACTTCTTTTTTCTTCAAGGTTTTTTAACCTTTTTGGCGCAGGCATTCGATATATATCAAATTTATTATCGGTAAGGTCTCTTTGACCTACAATCATATTTCGATTAGAATTGTAATAGGCAATATATTGTCTGTCTTTATGAGTTAATAAAGAAAAATTAACTCTGTGTCCTGACCACACAGAATCAATTTCGATTTTTTGAACTACAGACTCTGTTTGATCTGACTCATCAATTATTATTTCTATTTGATGATTTTCCGAACAGGATACTATTAATAGTAAAATAAAAACTAGTTTTTTCATTATTATTTTGATAAAATCAAACCATCAACTGTTTTGTTAAAGGTATAATTATAGGTTTTATCTCTGAGGGAAAAGCTTATTGTCAAGCTTTCCTTATTTCTATAAATTTGTTTAGAAGAAATTAGTTCTCGAGCGTGGTCAATATTATCAACTGGTAAAAAAAGTGTTGCAACATATGATATTTTATTCTTTGCTACCATTTCAATATCAAAATAGTCTATCCACTTAAATTCCTGTGATGCATTAACCATCTGGGAAGCATGCCTCCCGCTTTTAATCGAATATTCTTGTTCTGTTACTGGAATAAATGCCATAGTGCCTTTTTTTCCACTCAATAGCACAAAATCATCTTGAATATTTACTTCGACATCGGAGTGAAATCGCAATTGAATTTTAGACTTTTTATTAGAATGAATTTCGTCTAAAACTAGACTAGCATTTGGTTTTTCAAGAATAATATTTCTCCTCCACTTTTTTAACTCTTTTTTTGGGTAAGCATTTGATGGATCCATCAAAACATAGTCTCTTTCATTACTAGTTCTAAAGTCTAAAACGTCTCCACCAATATCATAATTATAGGGTTTTTTATAGTATTTGCCTGAGATTTGTTTCTCGCCGTTAACTAAGATTGTGTTGTGGCCTTCACTTGAAGCTTCAGGGTAGTTGAAACGCACCTCGTCAAAATACTTTTCATCATAACCACTTTTTCCTAAGTCTTTAATGTAATATTCGTTATTCCAATAAATTATAAAATGACCTATATCTAAATGACCATGGTGCGGATCATCATTTTTTCCAGCTTTACCCGCAACTAAAAACTTCTCTGTACTCAAAAAATCACTCCGCATTATCCACCAATCAATAGTTTTAAAATGAATTGAAGCGCTATTTGGAGGAGTTCCCTTAAATTTTGGTCTAGGCCATATAATATCAAAAGGATCTCCTGAAGACATTGGAGTAGAACTTTTATTTACATAGGTTCTTTGATTTTCTGTTTTATATTCTAAATCAAGTCTATTTCTATACCACACTGCTTGAGGGTTTTTTGTCTCTGAAGCAAGTTTATTAATTAAATGCGTGCTTCCTAATAGTCCTCCTCCACCTGAGTCTTCAAAATTCAGAGACTTATTACCAGGCAGTGAAATATGCAAGGGAAAAGTAACCGGATTATCAGCCAGTCTTTTATTTTTGAATAAATTATACTTGCCTTTGGACAGTCGTTTTAATGCATCGGCAAAGAATGAAGAAGTATGAACACCATAATTCCAATAAGCTCCTCCCTCCTGCCAACCTCCATTAACTCCGAGTTCATTAAGCATACTATTGATCCTATTGTATGATTCTGCAACAATATCAGTGAGCTGTGGATGATCTTTTAAAAGGGTTAAACCTGCTAAACCAACACCTGAATTACAAACACCACACCAATTACATCTGTAGGCCGTTGCCCACCAATGAAATTCGTAATCTCCTCTTACACGGGTGATTACTTTCTCTAATAAAGCTCCACGAATACGATCTCTTTCAATTCGTGATAGGGCAGGATACAGCCAATCGTATACAGCAGCCATCATTCTACCTGAATCCCCATTCCAGTGATCAAAATTAAAATTAACCTGATCATCGGGAACATTCCATGGCATTATTCGGGAATAAATTATAGGAAACTCGTGAGCACGTCTTGTCCAAGTAGTCAAATCACAAAATGCATCTGCAAATTCAAATGCTTTTTTTGCATATTCCTCTTCTCCAGTCATCTGATACAGAAATGCCAGATAAAAAGCATTATTTCTATTTTTTGTGTAATAGTTAGAATATTTAGGGCTTCTGTCATAATCTGTCCAATCAGCTCGTGTATTTTTACCCTGTATTGGTATATTTTTGTCAACCGGCATTGCCATCCATACTTTTGATTCAGCTTTCATCCTTCTAAAAATATCTTGACTTTCTTGATCAGAATTTATTCTTTCAATAAGAAGCAGTTTTTCGTCGTTATTGAAATATAAATAGGGATGTTCCAATGAATTTATATCTATAGCACTATCAATGTCATGTTTTTGTAATTGAGCATTGATTATCGGAATATTTACAAGAAAAGATATGCCTAAGAGTAAATGACCAAGAGTGTTTACTATGTAATTCATTATAATTTTTTTTAATAAATACTCGTCATTAATAGTCTGCTCTCCAGTTTTTCTGGCCTCTAAGTCTTATCTTAATTGCAAGTTTATTATCATTAACTGATGAAACAGGAATATTAAGCTCTATTCTTTTTAACCCCTCAATTCTGCGATCTAAATCAATTGGTGGAGGGTCTAATGAAACAACATTCATTTGAATTTGTGGGTGACTTAAGTTTTCTACATATAGTTTTTTGACAGGTAAAACGGAGGAATACTCTGGTTTACTGATTGTCACGCCATCTGTTGTAATTTCAACATCATATGTCGTAATTAATTGCCAGGTTATTTTTTTGGTTGACTCATTAATTTCAATATTATCATCAATAATAAGTGATACATTACTGTCTTTAGTAAAAGTTCTTTTTGCAGATTTTAACTGATCTTTAAATGTGGGTGTAAGATCGAAACTCAATTGAGGCTGATCGCCATCCATTGATTCAGCAATTGTAGCTTTTCCATCAACTACATGTAATTGATCATTCACTGTAATAGTGCTATGACCAAAGTTACTTTTGTTTAATAATGTCCAACGTTGGCTTCCTTGTGATCTATTCCAAAGGTCAAAACCTTCTTTTTCTAAATCATTATAATTTTGGTTTCCAGGATCAGTAACCCATCGAAGTCCATTAAGTTCAAAAATAAAAGAACCGGCATCCATATTGCCATGGTTTACAGTTCCACTTCCTCCTTTGCCACCAAAATAATAACTGTAGGGATCATTTGATCCTCCAGTGAAAACTGCTATTGGGTTGGCCCCACCTCCTTGCCAAAAAGTTGGTAGGGATGACTCCATAGTTTTTTCATATTGAGCCAACCAAACTAATCCGGCTCCATCAAGACGTCTAAGTCTTCCTATTTTTGAGGGAGATCTAAGTAGTCTGTCTCTCTCAAAATACATTTCGTCCCCTGATTTAGATGCAAACCATGCTAAAGTTATATCTCCATTAGAACTTCTTGCATCTCCACAATCTGCAAAGTTGTAATACCCTCCAGAGGGTGCATTCATTAAAACTCTGAAAAGTGCACTCTCTTTAAATGCAGGATAATCACCTAATCCAAAATCAGTTCCAAAAGAACTTTCAAGCATTGCATTTGTAACAACAGAAAAAACGGTTCCATATCCCCAGTATGTTGAACCCTCAGGATATACACCATCTGGGCCATATTCTTCCAACGCGTGAGGTATACCATCTAATGATCTTTTAATAGTGCTAGCGGCAAGCTCTGGATCTCTCTCAGCTATTGCAATAGAGGCAGCTATCATTCCGCCGTTGCAGACTTGATTCCAATTATTATTATTAGTAATCCATCCAATATTGGATTTTTTAGAAGTATCATAACTTGGTTTTATTCCTTTCTCTATTAAAGCATCTAAAGCTAATTCTACAGTTGAGTTGGGAAGATTTCCCGCAGTCCAATCTAATGCAAAAGCCACAGCCATTGACATTTCTCCAACATCTAAATAATGAGATGGATTCCAATCGGAAAAAGCGCAAACTGCCTTAACCTCTCCATCAATTCGTTCTAGTATTTTAGGGTCTTTTTCTACATGGTAGACCATACCTAACATATTTATCCTTCTGAGCATTTCTCTTGAAACAGATAACAAACGTTTACCAATTTGGATTCGCTCTAAAAAAGGCATTTGCATTACTTCGTCAGCATTTAATTTTATCGCTTGGTAAATATTTTTAACAACAGCATCTGTTTTTAATTTATTACGAAGAATTTGGTCAATCTCATCATTTAAAACCAATCTTGGTAAATCTTTTCTTAAACTTTCCGTTAGAAATTTTGTAGTGAAAGGATTTGTTAATTCAAGATTAGTTTGGTTGTTTGATTTTACTGCTTCTTGATTACAAGAAAACAATGTAAGTAAAGCTAGAATTATTAACGGTTTGATTCTTTTCATAAAGTTTATTTATTGAATAATCTGCATTAAGGATTCAACTTAAAAAAATATAATAACAAGTATAATCGTAACTATTTTTTTGTCAAATCGTTTTAAAAATAAGAAATTAAAAGCAAATAAAAAAGATATAAAGTGTTAAAATAGAGTGTTTTACAAAAAAAAAGCCATCTAATAGATGGCCTTTTTTAGTTAAAAAATTAATTTTGAATTACCATCCTGGATTTTGCTCAAGTTTAGGATTCTGAGATAAAACACTAAGAGGCAATGGCCAATAATAATGTTTACTCTCATCAAACACAGGAGTTTCAAAATCAGTTCCCTTGTAAATCTCAAGATATGATACTCCATTAACACTACCTACTTTAACAGTAGCTTTCCCGTCGGGGTCAACTCTATTTTTGTTGGTATCATCCCATCGCATTCCATAATCCTTTTTCTCAAGTTTTTTACCTTGTTTCCACCTTCTTAGATCATCATAACGGAATCCTTCAAAAAATAATTCAATTCTCCTCTCTCTTCTAATTTCAACTAAAGCAGCTGAAATTCCAAGATCAGCATAACGTGGATCCATTTGTGGAGAATTAGTAAGATGAACCATACCATCTCTGTCTCTTAGTTTATTAATACTAATATCAAGATCAGCTTGAGAAATAGATCCATTTCCTAATTCAGCTTTAGCTTCAGCGTAATTCAAAAGCGCCTCTGCATATCTCATAGATAAACCAGGAGTAACTGAAGAGTTATATGATGCGTGAGCAGAAGAAACATTATATACCTTTATTACATGGTAACCCGTATATATTCTTAGTCCACCAGACATACCCTGAATTCGAGGATAAGCATTTGCTCCGAAGTCATGATTTCCATACCTGTAAATAGGTTGATCAGCAGGATGTAAAATCGATTGTCTTAACCTTGGATCTCTGTCTACAAATATATCCTCATATGTTGCATCCCCTTTGTATAGAGGAGATAGACTAATTGGAAGTCCGTCAGAACAAAGATAATCTTCTACCATATCTTTAGTTGCTCCTCCATTATATCCTCTATTGTAAGATTGAACGTGGTTAGTTCTTGTTCCTCTCTCATATCTTTGGAAGAAAATAACTTCTTTATTACCACCAAGTTCTTCTGTACTATGCAGCTCATTATATGTTCTGCCAGGAGCACCTTTATGTAAACTATGCTTACCGCCATCTATTAATTGTTTAGCAGCATCAGCAGCGGCTTGTAGCCAAGTTGTCTCATTTCCAAGACCATGGTATTTTCTCCAAGTACCTTCCAGCAAACAGATTCTTGACATCATCAGTAAAGCTGAAGACTTATTTACTTTATGCTGATCACTATTATCACGGATATTAGCTACAGCAAAGTTTAAATCTTCCAATACTTTACCCATTACAAGATCTCTAGAATCTCTAGTTCCATATAGGATGTCTTCATCGGCAGTTGTTACCTCATTTTCTACCCATTGAACAGATCCAAAATTCTTAATCTTATCTGCATAAAACATTGCTCTAAAAAGTCTAGCCTCAGCTTTATAATGATTTTTTGCCTCATCAGGGATATCTGCCTTATCATACTGAGATAGACCAATATTAATAGCTCTAATAAGTCCAAAACCTTTATATCCATACCATCCGGCAGCAGCATTTGAGCCACTAGAGGAGGGAGCATTATATTTACCAGCTCTAATCTGCTGATATGCTGAGTGTCTTCCATGTCTTGGTGCTGTATTATCCGACATTCCATCTAGATGTAAATAAGATATCCTATGGCTATCAAATCCATCATCGTGACCCATTAAAATTGGGTAGTCCTTGTCGTTTTTGGTCAAATCATAAAATCTATGATTGTAAACCATTAAGTCATTTTCTGTGTTCCAGAAAGAACTGTTGCTAATTTCATCAAGCGGTGTCCTTTCAAGAAATTCGTCATTACAGCCAATTATTAAAAACAATACTGCAAAGCTTCTGATTATATTTTTTGTTAAATTTTTCATCTTTTAAAATCTTTTAAAATTATAAACCAATCTTGATGCCAAAAGCGTGAGTTCTATTCTTGTAGTACTCCTGAGTAAGAGTTGGTCTTACCTCAGGATCAAGTGGAGGTCTCATATTTGTCGCTTCCCAAAGATTTTGACCAGAATAATACAGATTTAGTGAAGCTAAACCAATTAGATCCACAATATCTTGAGGTACTCTGTAATTTAGTGTAAGCTGCTTTAATCTTATATAAGCAGCATCCTGCAAATAACGATCATTAACCGCATAGTTTTTCTTGTCATTATATCCAATATGAGGTGCTGGAAAATAGGCATTAGGATTTTCAGGAGTCCATGAGTCAGTTATGTAATACCACTCTCCGTGTCCTGCATTCCATGGCCAGAAAGCTCTCCAGTTTCCAGTATCAGGAAAGTAATCTCCTTGCAAGATACCCTGGAAAAATGTATTCAATGTCCAGTTTTTGTATCTTAAATCAAGATTAATACCAAATCTGTAATTCAAACTTTCATTACCAATAATTCTTCTATCGCCTGGATCCTCTAAAGTCTGGTTACCTGGGGTAACTTTTCCATCACCATTGACATCAAGATAATTAACATCTCCAGCAAGCCAGTTATTTCCTAGTGCAGAAAGGTCATTTTCTTGAGCTGCGGCATCTGTTTGAAACAATCCTCCAGTTCTATAACCCCAAATCTCTCCAATTGTTTGACCTACATAATACTCATTCAATGATCCTGTTGGATTGTCATATTTAGTAATTTCAGCTTGTGAATCAGAAAGAGCTAATGTTACTCCATAATACCAATCTTGATCAATTTGATTTTTCCAAGTTGCAGACAATTCCCAACCTTTGGTTGTAAGATCAGCTGCATTAGATTGAGGAGCACTAGTTCCTAATATTTGAGGATACTCTACCTCCATTAACATATCTTTTGTCTCTCTTTTAAATACATCGAAACTGACATCTAATCTATTATCAAATAAAGTTGCATCAATTCCAAAGTTTGTAGATGCAACAGTCTCCCAAGTTAAATCTGAACTAACTAAACCTGCTGGGGAAACATAAGGAGCTCTATTACCGGATGCAAGCAAGTAATTTGAAGTACCTGATCCCATAGTAGGAATCGCAGGGTAATAATTGCTTCCAAGTAACTGATTTCCAAGTTCACCATAAGACCCTCGAACTTTTAGTTGGTCAAGCCAATTAAGAGCTAAATCAGCTACAAAGGGCTCTTCGGAAATTCTCCAACCAGCTGAGAAAGATGGGAAAAAGTCATATCTAACATCAGTTGGGAATCTTGAGCTGGCATCATAACGTCCATTTAATTCAACAAGATATCTATCCTTGAATATATAATTAAATCTGTAAAAAGCACCTCTTAAGGAAACATGACTAGCTCCACTATATGCTTCTTGGGCACCAACTGTAGCGTTTATATTTAAAACTTGAGGAGTAATTAAGCTGTAGGCTTTACCTCTTAAATAATGTCTATCTCCTTTTTCTTGGTTAAAACCAACCATCGCCTTAAAATAATGATCACTATCCTCTGGCTCAAAAGTATAATCTGCATAAGCATTAAATACATAGTAAAAACGCTTATCATATCTTTCCTGTAAGTAGTCAGTTGCAGAGAAACCTTCTACGTATTCAATATTAGATAAATCTATGGCATTACTCATCCTAATACCTCTAACTTTAGATCTTTGATCTTGTTGATAAACATATGTAAAGTTAGGTGAGAATTCCGCTCTAATTTTTAAATTTTTCATAGGCTTTATAGTAACTCCCTGAGTTAAAAGAATATCAGCATTAGTCATAAGGTCTCTTCCTCCTTGTTCTAAGTATGGAATAGGACTAGTGGTCATAGATCTTTGACCAATATGCTGCTCGTATTGGGCTCTATCTCCAGGGGTTAAGTAGTATGGTAGGTCTGGAAATTCGACTGCTCTTCCACCCATTCTAGCAAATGTATTAATATTTGTATCCCAGTGATAAAAGTGTGGTTCATCGTTTTCTTCTAGAGTAAATAATGTTTTAGTATCCATCTCCAACCAATCAGTTATCTGGTAATCAACTTTTGCAAGCACATTGTATCTATCATAGTCGATATTAGCCTCATCCAAGTTTATCCAACCCTTTTTTTCTAAAAATCCAAGAGACACGTAATAGTTTGATTTATCTGTAGCTCCAGATACACTAAGGTTATGCCTTTGTTGAGGTATAGATTTTCTTAGATATTGTTTTCCAAAGTCATTATAACCAACGTATCTAATCTCAGTTCCATCTCTAAACCATGCATTTTCTGGTGTTGGATTATCTCTATATATTGCTGCAGCTGCCATATAATCATCATCATAAGCAACAGCGCCATTGGTTCTTAAATTTGCAATGTTTCTAGCCTCTGCATATGCGTATGGATCATCAATTGGATCTATAAGCATTATCGGAGTACCCCATGCGAATTCACTTTGTAAAGAAATTTTGGCTTTTCCGGTAGTACCTTTCTTGGTGGTGATAAGAATAACCCCAAATGCCGCTCTTGCTCCATAAATGGCCGCAGACGATGCATCCTTTAATACACTTATACTTTCAATATCATTAGGGTTAAGGCTTCCAATATCCATGGGTACATTATCAACTAAAATTAGAGGTGAACCTCCATTAATAGATTCAAAACCACGAATATTAAATTCTGGTGCAGTAGTTGGATCTCCATTTCTAATGTCAATATTTAAGTTTGGAATTACACCTTGTAATCCTTCACCAACATTCACAATGGGACGATCCTGAAGTACTTCCCCTGTAACTGCAGCAACAGCCCCGGTAAGATTTATTTTTTTCTGAGTTCCGTAACCCGTAACCACAATCTCTTCTAATTCGGTATCACTAACCAGTGCGACAGAAATGCTGTCTTGATTAGCAGAAATAGTAATTAATTGTGTTTGAAAACCAACATAAGAGATTTCTAAAATATCTCCTTCGTTTGCCTGAATGGAAAAGTTTCCATCAAAATCGGTTGATACACCGTTAGTAGTTCCTTGAACAACTACAGTTGCTCCTGGAAGGGGTCCATCAGAATCTGACACTAAACCAGAAACTGATTGCTGAGCCATAAGCTGCGTCATGAATAAGGTCATGAACAGTATTAGCCCATTTCTTATGTAAGAGTTATACTCTTTAAGGGCAATAAGAATGCCCGTTTTAAAACAATTCATAAATAGATTTACTTAGTTTGTTTTGATTAATATTTGTTTCGTGCGCGTACACGCTAATTCTCAAATATAATAAATTATTTATAAACTATAACGATTTAGTTAAAAGTGGATATTAATTATGAATAAATTAATCTATTATAAATCCTGAATTAATACAATGTTTTAACTGTAGAAGACTTGATTTTTTAATAAAAAAAACCGCCCATAAAGGGCGGTTCTAAATTTAAAAATTGTGTAAGTAAAAACTATTGAGGATATCCTGGGTTTTGAGCATAACCTCCGCTAGTTCTATCGATTTGATCCTGTGGAATAGGTCTAACGATGTGATGAGACTTA
>MDTB01019314.1_pt1 | contig 10787 bp, 15 predicted proteins | sample 811161 | NCBI WGS metagenome assembly MDTB01 (sample SAMN05326650, study PRJNA326480) | marine metagenome | isolation source: seawater | place: Mediterranean Sea | collected 2009 | reverse complement strand
TCTGCCATTTCTTTTGCTCTTTCAACTGCATCTTCAACTACAGAAGGGTCTCCGTAAGATGATTTACCTCTAACTACTGCATCAAAATCTTTTATCTGCTTCTTACTACCTTGCAGTCTTATTAAAGTTTCTTTTTTCATTGGACTTTGTTTAATATTTATTTTTAACTTCATTAACCTTGCAGATGATTTAAACTTGTCCATTTCAGGTTTTTGGATATCTCTAATTCGGTAAAGCATTGTCTCTTCATTGAGTTCAGTCTGTGCTTTTTTATTCTCTTTCTTGCTTTCTTCAAGGTCTTTTCTTTTTAAAACTTTAGTTTTCTTTACTTTACCAAGTGGTATACCATCTGGCATTGCAACAGAAGTTGTGCTTGTCATATCTTCGTTTGCAGTTTTAAGTGCTTGTTGAACAACAGGCATCTTTGAGAGACCTCTTTTAAGTTTTTCTATTTCTTTAATTGCTTGAGTATAACTACCACCTAAATCAAGTGCAAGTTCAATTGCTTTCTTAACTGTCTTATCTTTAGCGGCCATTTTTGCTTTAGGATTATCTTTATAATATTTTGCAACTTCTTGACCTGTAAGTTTAGACTTACCCATTTTAGACAATGGGTCTAACTTACCACCTCTGACTCTTTCAGATATTTTTCTGAACTTCATCGATACTCCTATCTAAATGCTACTGAAACTCCAAGAACTGCCGCGTTTGCCGCAAATATCTCGTCTGTCTTACCTTTTCTTACGTATATCTCTTGATTACCAGCAAGTGTAAAAGTTCCTATTGCCACTCCAGCAGAAGTTTCAACTGTAACTAATCTTGCAGTACCACCACTATTAATAAGGCGAACTAATCCTGCTTTACCAAAATTACTACCATTAGTAGTCGATGTACCACATGCGGCCTCTGTTCCTAATACTTGAATATATCTTGCCATGTTTTTCTCCTAACCTAAATCTTGGTCGTGATTTAATTTAATACCTTTCTTTTTCTTAGTAATGAAGGCATTAACTCTTGCCATACCCCATTGTGCTGGAGTTGTCCCTGGTCTATGACCAGTTCTCCATGCGGCAACACCTCTATCGAATACTTTTTTTAAAGTTTTATATGCAAATCCAGACTTTGATGCTTTGTTTTGAAGACCTTTAGTCGAACTTTCTTCTATTTCTGCATATTCTTTAAAAGATATCATGTTTCTATTTATACTATTAGTCATCGCCAAACATTTGTTTGTATGATTTCGTATGTTTACTAAGTTTTGTTCCTTTCTTTCTTGCTTTTTTGTCTCCAGGGGCATCTTTGTATGCCGCTGGATTGTCATCGTCCATCTTACCATGTTTAGCAAAATGTGATGCTCTAGAACTTTTTGTTTTCTTTGCTACACCTTTATAGTAAACAGATGGTTGCGAACCTTCTTTATCTTTGACATCTTTATCTTGAGCAACTTTTGCCTTTTCTTTTTCCATGATAGTCGCAACGTCATCAACAATTTTTTCTGCAACACGTTTAGCAGTAGCAGTAGCAATTGCCATTTTTTTACTCATGTCCATCTTAGGGTTATCTTTTTCAATTGCTTTTGCAATCTCTTCTCTTTTCTTAAGTTCTGCTGGTGTTAGTTTCTTTTCAACAAGTTCTATTGCATCTAACCATTTACGTACTTTCTTTTTATCACTTGTTTCAATAATAACATAATTAGAACCTAATACTGTAATAACACCAACTTCTTCTGATTCTTTGATAACAACAGTATCGCCTATTTCATAAAGACTACCTTTGACATAGTTCTCTCGAAGTTCGTTTAATTTACCAAGGTCAACATGACGTTTGAACTTTTTCTCTTCTTTAAGTCCCATACCTTTACGAACATCATTAAATAACTTACGAGTATCTTTATCATTCATTGTACTTGGTACACCTTGAGAGAATGCAGTATAATCATTTTGTTGAGCATTTGCTCTTTGTTTTGATGCAGACATACCAGCAACTCCTTCAGCATCTGGGTCACGTTCACCTGCAGACAATACATTAATTGATTCAAAGTTGTAGAAACCATGTCTACCTTTTACACCATTGTACTTTTTCAATAGTGTGTCAAACTCTCGAACTCTATCAGAACCAACAATCATATTTACTTTACGATATCCTTGGTCATATAGTTCTGTTACTGCATCAAAGGCAGTTCTTATCTTTTTATTAATGATAATACTTCTACCATGTTTAGGAAACATTTTTCGCATATGTTTAATTTTATCTGAGTAAGATAGTGGGTCTTTCTTTGGATTAGATACTTGTGAAGTAAAAACTTTATAGTCATTTCTACCAGATTTTTTTGCTAAATTTTCAAGTACTTTACCATGTCCAATAGTAGGTGGATTCATTCTACCAAACGTGAAGAATACCTCTCTTTCTGCTTCAATTAAATATTGTGAAAAGTTTTTGATTGCCATGATATATTACTTGCTTTCTTTAGATTTCTTTTTCTTTGCTAACTCATCTTTCCTTACTTGTGGTAAAATCTTTACAGCAAACTTTTTAATCTTATTTTTCATTTTGTCAAGTTTTTTCTCAATCTCGTTTCTTCGAGCAAGAGATACTTGTTGAGGTGCTTGACCTTTAGTTATTTTCTTAAAGAACTTTAGACGTGCTTTTTTCAATGCACGTTTCTTTAGTTTCTCAGGTGATGCTATTTTACGGGCCGCTTTCTTTCGACCCATTGCGATTTTTGCCTTGATTTTTTTGAATTGACGAGACCTCTTCAACCTTTGTTGAACTGTCATTGCTTCGTCTGTAGTTGTGAACTCTTTAAATGATTTCATTTTACCTCGGTTTATCCCATCCTTTCAATATATTAGCAGAAAAGTTATTATAAGAAAATTCTAATCTATCAACTAACTTAACTGCACCACCACCTAACTTATCAATAGCAACATATCCTTCTGCACCTGTTGTTTTATAACCATTTCTTGTTTTTACAAATGCATCTATATTGCTAATGTTGTTTAATCTATTTATAAGTTTTAGTTTTGCGAGAACTATATTCTTCTGTAAATCAAACATATTGATAAGCGAAACTCTATTTTGTGGTGAAAAAAACTTTAAAATTGTATCTAATTTATCTTGTTGTGTTTGTTTTCCTTTTGCAGTTTTACGTTTATCCATTTCTTTTTTATATTTATTCTCAATCCAACGTATCAATCTTGCAGTATGTTTCTTACTGTCTGGTAACATTTGTCCTGCTCTAACAAAAGTATTATTGTATTGTTCGATTAATTGTGCAAGTTCTGGATTCTTTTCTAGTTCTCGAAGTGTATCACCAGCAACTTTGTTAAAAAGAAAACCAGCAGTACTTAAATAACTTGTAACTTCTGTTGTTTCTTTTTCATTCATTGTTGCCTCACCAGCACCACTTAGTTCTGCATCTTGCGACCAAACTGCTGGAGAAGATGGTATCTTTTTTACACCATACGATGCTTTCATTGATGCAAAGTCTTTACCTTTATATGTTGTATGCCAAACTATACCAATCTGTGACTTAGTAATACGTTTGGCCGCTTCTGTGCCTGCCTCTACTGCATAGACAATTGTGTTTGGGTGAAATGTAATATACTGCTTACCATCTATTTTAGTTTTACTTAAGTCTTGTTTTGAGTATAAGAAGTCTCCTTGTATGACATCTTTAATACCAAGATTCTTTAAATGCTTCAATGCAAGTTTTAGTTTTTCTGCTAAATCGCCTGAAGTATCAGCATCAATATCAGCATTTGATTTATATACTTTTGGATTCTTAGCAAAGATACCTTTCTTAGCAACAAAGAACTTACCATCACTTGGGTCTTCACCACAGAAGATTGCTGGTGCACCATCCCACTTAACTGACATCTTAGTTGATGATTTACCTGCTAACATATCACGTATACTTCTCAAGGCGTTGATTGCCTCTCTTGTACCTTTGACTCCACCATACAAAACTTTATCTTCTATATGTGTCATATGTGTGTTCTTTTCTTCTGGTAAAAAAAGACCTTTATAAGATTCTGTCTGAAATGGTGTCAACTTACGATACTTTTTATTGTTCTTCGGGTGATATTCCATGTAGTCTTCGTTTCTTTCTTTCTGTTGTTTTATCCACTTTTGTGCTATTGGATTCTTTGGTGGACCTTCTGCAAACTTTTTCATAACTCTAAATGCTCTAGTTGATTCTTTATTATAATCTTTTCCATCTGAGTTGTCAACAATAATTAATCTATTTTTAAATGCTCTTTGATATTTACCAACATTTCTTTGGACATTGTCCCACATCTTTGATATTTGTTTAGTATCTAACTTTCTTTCTCTTTCATTGTTTCTACGTAAAGCAGTTTCTTTATCTGTATTAACAAATATCATTGCAGTAGAATAACCTAGTTCTTTTAGTTTTTCATTCTGTCTAATTATTTTCTCTGCATCACGCCCTGTACCATCAATGACTAAACCAAGTCTGCCTTTCATATACATCATCTGTTGTTTTGCAGTTAACTCTTTTGCTTTAGTTCTTATATCTTGACCATCAACAGAAAAAATATTATCTGGATTCATTACTAGACCTGCTTGATTCATTGCACGTTCAAATGCAGTATCAGAATTTACAACTTTAAAACCTAAAGATGTAAGTCCTGTTTTACCAACAATAAATGATTTACCACTACCTGGTCCACCAGCAAGAAAGACTGCTTTGAAGATTGCAGGGTCATTAATACCTTCTTCAATTTCTGCTATGTGTTCACTAAAACTTAACATTTCTTTTTACTCTAATATCTGGTATCGCACCAAGAAAAGATGTAAGTTGTCTCAAACCTTTTTTAAAAAAGTTTGTAACTTTACTCCATGTTTTACTTACAAATGATTTAACTTTATTTAATATGTTAAATTCAACTAGTGTTTCTTTTTCATTTGTATCTAATTCTTCTGTCATAGAGTCTACTATTAATGAAATTACTGACCAGAAAAAATATTCTCCAGTTCCACCTTTTTCATTAGTCGGAGATACAAGTTCTTTTTTAGTTCGTTGTGATGTTTTAAACCTTGTTTGAAGTTTCATTGCAGTTGCTATTTTTTCACAATAATTATCATCATTAACATCATGAATTTCTACTTTTCCACCGTCAGCAGTAGAGACCAACATTAAGTCTGCAGATGCTGGACTACTTTTACCAAATTTTTCATAACCTGACATTGCTTCTCTGGCAAATTCTATTTTAAATTCTTTAGACTGATTAAATAAATTACCAAGTTCTTTCATACAATCTTTGTGTGCTTTTTCCGCGGCATTAACTACTTTGTTTGTACCCGCTTTAATTAAAGGTCTAATTTTTGAAGGCGCTAATGTATTTTTTACAAAACCTTCTAACACTTGATTTGTTTTTTTATATTGTGGACTTTTTACTAAATCTGAATTAGAATTTTTAACTGCCGCTTGAAACGTTGCAGTTGATTCTGCTTTACCACCAGACATTAGTTGTGCTAAACCTATTTTAACTGAAAAGTTTTTATCACCTATTTTTACATCTGTTTTTGGTGTAGTATCAGAAGCATCATATGATTTCCAAAAATCTGTTAAACTAGATTTTGTTCTACCAAATACTTCTGCTTTTTTATTTTTTAGTTGTGGGTAATCTTTTAGTATTTTTGTTGCAATTAATTCACCTGTTTTTTTGGCACTTGGAGTATTTTCTATTTTATCGTAAAGTTGTTGTTTAATACCATAATCTTCTGTAGATTCCATTACTCTTTTAGTTACAGTATAAAAACCCATAACTATTGCCGCTTCGTAGTCTTCTGCTTTCAATTTTGCTTCTGTCAAAAAATTATTTTTAAATGAATGCATATCCGAACTCTGTTAATATCTTTTGTTTATCTATTGCTTCATCAAGAGGCAATCTCTGTACTGTTGACGTGAAGTTAAAGAATTCCGTGATGATTACTGTATCATCTTCTAGAATTGAAAAATTGACGAGGTGTCCCTCATCTTCCATTGTTCCTGCCCAACATTGTGCCATAACTACTATTTATAATAGTTAAAATTTGACACTAGTATTTTCTTCGTTCCATTGAGCAATTACTGATTTTAGTGGTGTAACCCAGTTATCTCTATGTTCAATATAGACAATAGGGTCTCTGTCATCAACTGCAATTAGAGTTACGAGTTGAGTAATAGGTAATTGTGTTCGTTCTTCCCACATAATCGCATATGCAGATTCTTGCATGAAGTAGTTATGACACCACTGTTTCTTTTTATACTTACGACTTGTTTTGAAATCAATAATAGATAGTTTGCCCTGCCATTCTGCAACACAATCGACTCTACCTGCAACCCCTAGATAATTAGAATAAAGTGGTGCCTCTTGAGCATGAATATTGTTTATGTTTTCATCTAGAATAGGTCTTATCTTTTGAAACGTTTCTATATTGTTTGGCATTACGCCATCTAGATAGTCAGCATCATTGTCTAGATACTTTTCACAAACTGTATGAACTGCAGTACCACGATTCGCCGCACGAGTTGATATCTTATTTGCTTCTACTTCACCGACTCTTTTACGCCACTTTGCAATGCTATCTCTACTGAGTATTGATAATACTGTAGTAATCGATGGTAAGTCTATACCTTCGGGTGTGTGATACTTACGACCTTCATCTGTCGTTACAGCATTCATTTCAGTTAATTCTACTGGAATATGGTTAAAATTTTGTTTCTCTTTCATATGCATCTTGCTCGTCTATTTCGCCTTTGATTAATAATTGTTGTGCATGAATTAACTCATGTGCCAATGTTGTAAATCTTTCTTCATCATATCTAATGTAGATATCTAAATGTTCTAACTGTTCATCAAATTCAATATAACCTTTAGTGTTTTGTAATGAGATAGTTGGTGGTAATTTTCGAATTGAAACAATTACGTCTGCATCATCTATCTTTAGTTGCTTTACTAGTTCTATTGCTTTGTTCTGAATCTCTTTGTTTTTGCAAATAATGTTCATCTTGTTCTTCGATGTATTCCATATAAGGACATTTCTCTTCTTCTTCTTGTTTTGAGAATAACTTTTTAAACCAATTAATCATCTATTTTGACTACATTATACTTAAATATGCAAGAAAAGTCAAGTGTTTTTAAATATAATATGTAAGTTTCCGTCTGAACCATTAGCATGTGGATTTTGAATTACTATAACTTCTTCTATGATATCTTTTATCAAGTCTAATTTTTTTAATTGTTTGTTTAAAGATGTAGAATTATCATGTTCAAACAATCTTATTAAATTTAAACTTGCAAAACCTTTACCATCTTTACCTAGTAAACTATAAAATTCTTTTAAATTGTTTTGAAAGTCTGAACTAAAATGTAATGCATTTTGACTCATAATATTTTTGTATGTTCCTTTATTTTTTTTATAATAACTATCTTCGAAATCAACATTACCCATAGCACTAGTTTCATCTATTTCATATTCATTATCTGCATTTGCAAAATAGTATGGGTCAACTCCATCAACATCATAATATGTCTTATAGTAATTTGTGCCACAACCAACATCAAGTATTTTTTCTTTTGTATTTAAATAATTTTCAATAAGATAAAATCCTACTAATGTTGTAAATTTAGTAGTAAAAATTTTTCTTGGTAAAATAAATGCATTTAATTCTAGTGGTGGTTGTAAATCAAACCAATCAAGTATAATGTCATATTCTTTATCTAATCTTTTGTATAAATCAGTTTTAATAAATTTTCTTTTCCAATCAGTAAATCTTTTTGAGTTTGCAAAATCTATTGCAGAATTATAATAATCGATATCCATATCAATATTTTAAAGTAATTATTCATTATATTTATATGCAAGAAAAGTCAACCCTTAAGTTGACTTTCCTCACTTGAAAAGATTATGCCGCTTCGGCGTATTCTACTGCCTTCTCGACTGCTTTAATCTTTCTACTTTGGTTTCTACCAAACCATGCAGATGCCATTCTCGAATCTGCTTCTCTACCCATCTTGTGGTCTGTAAGATAAGTAACTGAGTTAAGTGCCTGCCACCAAGTTCCTGCACCCATTTCTGCACCCGGTTGGGTCTCAAGAACTGAGTATGCATCTTGACCTGTAGTAGATAAGTCTTCAAACTTTTCAACTGTTACAGGTTTCTTACCTTGGTAAGTTCTAGGGAACACTTCATTGTAGTATTGAACTAATGCTTTCGCACTAAAGTTTTTACTTGCAAGAAATTGTGCCACATCTTTGTATTGAGCAAACTTCTCACTTGCAAGACCCATAGTCTCTTTTACGTGGTTAGCATCAAACACTTTTCTGTGATTCAATTTTGTACCCTGGTTTTTAACAGATGCTAATGCCATACTTAAAGTATTATTACAAACAACTCTGATTGGAGTAAATCTAATATCAATAGACTTTCCATATTCATGTGGGTTTGCAAACAATAGGTATGAATCTACTTGGTCATTTTTACCAATGTCAAATGACTCTTTGACTTTTGCAAGTCCCCAAACCATTTTACCATCACGTAATGAACCAGCAGTTTCCATACTCATGTCACCTGCTAAACAGTACTCTGAGAAGAATTCGAATGCCTCTTCGTTTTGTACTGGGTGCCAATTCTTACCAACTTGAGTAAGAACTTTGTTATCAGAACTTCTTACCAATGCTTCTTGTCCAGTAAGAACTTCTATTTCACCAACTCTTGCATAAGTTGGAACCTTGTTGACTTGCCAATCAAGTCCTGCTTTCACCATTATCTGGTTGGGACTCAAGTCATCGCTGACTTTCGTACCAAGGCCATGCCAAGGAACTTCTCCTGCATATGCCATACTTTCAACTGCCGCTACCATAATACCTCCTATAGTTAGTCGTTCCAATTGTAATCTGGTTGAACTTGACCATTGAGAATTTCCTCAATGAATTCAACCGCTTCATAACATGTGCCACCTATGTGCCACTCGTATTCTTCTGTAGGCGTACCACCAGTTTTCCAATTGTAAACTGTCGCCTTAATAGTTTGATAATCTTTGTCACCATATTCATCTGTAAAATAAACTTTACCGTCAATTGCCCATTCTGTATTTACTTTATCATATGGGTCACCACTTGAATAAGAAGGTGTACCGAATAGATTCTCTAATTTATCGTAAGTAGTAGTCACATAACTTTGTAAACTACTACCACCTTCTGGATTCTCAGCAACTTCATACTCGCAGTTTTCTGCAAGAATTTTTTCTGATAGATAAATCATATGTTTGCTACCTCTAACATTGAAAGAGGCACTCTGTATGCTTTACCTCTCATTTGAACAACTGCTTTCTTTTGTTTAATCTCAATGATTGTACCAAAAGTTTTTTTAGTTTTTTGAACAACGAACACGCTGTCACCTTCTTTGAAACTTGCTTTCGCAAGGGCGTCTAAAATATCTTTACCGAAATGATAGACTTCTGCCAATTGTTCAGGTGTCTGAATCTTTGACAGTTCTTTTATTAACGTTTTACTTAACATTTTACCTCTCTGTTTATTAATTTATGTTGTTATTATAACAAGTCAAACAATAATTGTCAACTCTTTTTTTCATATTAATTGAAATTTTTCTACCTCTGGTTGGAAGTTAAAATCCCAATCTTCAAAACTTTCACACAATGGGTCAGAAAACCAACCATCACGACTATAATTCGTACAAAACCCGTCTAACCAAACTTTTACTTGTTTTTCAATAAAGTCTTCGTAAGGAACAAAGACAAACAAAACATCGTCTCTAGTGCCTTCTCTAGTATAAAATTTACGAGTATAAAATTTTATTGTTATACCTTTCTTAAAGTCATTTTTTCTAAAGTCAACATAACCCGTGACCCAAGGTAAAGACTCACCTAATTCTTCTGCTAATTTTTCATCGGTGATTTGAACTTCTTTTACATTCTTATCGTCATCACTATGGAAAATATATTTACCATCTTTATAATTATAATCTGTAGAATTAGACCTGTAAATGTCTTCTTTTACTCTTTCAATAAATTGATTACTTTGCATTTTACCTCTTTTCTTATTCTTAATACAAGTATTTTACAGGGTCGGACAAGAATTGTCAACCCTTGTAATTAAAATAAGTGTTTTGCTACGACAGATTATGTCGCATACTTTGAAAAGAATGTAATTACAGTTCTATCTGTATTGCCATGTAAGGGGTGATGTGGTACGTTTGCATTGAAACAAACAGCACGATTGTATTTAAATGGGACTTCGTCACCATCTATCCAAGTGCCACCATTTCCTTCTAGATAAATGACACCTGAAAAGTCCCATTTTTTGTCTATGTGTGGCATGGGTGTGGATATGTTTTGTTCTAGTAAATGTTTGTAGAAAGTAATCCAACCAACTTTTACATCAAACATGTTTTGTATTTTATTGACGACCTCAGGAAGTTCGAACATAAGATTTTTACTTCGAAGTCCTGGCCATTTACCAATGGATTCGCTTTTATTATACTTTGCATATTGTTTTGCAGTATAATAATTAGAACTCTTAGAAAACTCTAAGACTTCATCTGGGTCATCAAGAAAGTCTTCAAATACCTGATACTTAGAATTTGACATCTACTTGAAATGTCGCATAAAGGTTCTTCGTATTGTAATCATTATCCATTACATACCAAAGTCCAGGTTTTATAGTAATCTTTTTACTACCATTAGGTTTGATTTTAAATTGAAATCTCATTTGAATATCTTCTAGTTCTCCATTGTCAGTACCACCTTTTTTAAGGTC
>MDTB01009754.1_pt1 | contig 10787 bp, 7 predicted proteins | sample 811161 | NCBI WGS metagenome assembly MDTB01 (sample SAMN05326650, study PRJNA326480) | marine metagenome | isolation source: seawater | place: Mediterranean Sea | collected 2009 | reverse complement strand
TCAGGAAAAGATTTATCATTTTTATAGTACTCTGTACAGACTTCTGTGGTTAATGTAAAACCAGGGGGAACAGGGATGCCTAAAATATTCATTTCTGCTAAATTAGCCCCTTTCCCGCCAAGTAAGTTTTTCATGTCGGCTTTACCATCGGCTTTACCATCTCCAAATAGATACACGTATTTCACTATACTAATTCCTTTATATTTTATTAATTAACAGTCTGGAAGTTATTTAAAAATCAGGAGAGAAATATCGAATCTCTTTTAAATTTCCATTTTTATCGTAAAAAAACCACTTATCAACCATCTTCCCATTTTTATAAGCACCTTGCATTTCTTTACGTGTTCTATCATAATCCCACCAACTAGTCCAAACTTCATTCTTTTTTCCACCATCATAATATCCTTCAGTTATTCTTCCATCTTCAAACCATGCAGTCCATTGTCCTTCTTTTACACCCTCCGAAAAAGAGCCCTCTTGGGCTTTGTTCTCCATATCATCATAAAAAACCCAGAGGCCATCAGCATTCCCGTTTAATAGATTACCTTCTTTCTCTTTTGTGCCATTTGTATGATAAAATGTCCAATATCCATTCATAACACCTAAATCATAATTACCATGAGATTTGATATGTTCATTGTCATACCACTCTGTCCATTTACCATGTTTCTCTCCATTTTTATATCCACCTTGTTCTTGTTTTCCCCCGCTCCAAGGCACTTCAGGTTCGGAAATTGGGACATCAACCAAAAAGATCTCAGGGACTTCTTTACCACTTTCATACCATCGTATCCAGTCGCCATCTTTTTTACCATTTTTTACTCTTCCAAGAAAATGATAGCCATCATCAATGTTTTCTTGTGTAATTATCCCAGTGAAGGGGTCATCTTCATTTGGTTTATAAAAGATTTCTTCACGTTCTACCATGTCTTGTAGTGCCATGTGTTCCAATCCTGATCCAAAATCAAAATCAAAATCTTTTTCACCTTTAGAGTTCCAATAAGTCCAAATCCCATCTGGGTGACCATTTTTAAAAAACCCTTCTCGCTGCATGGTACCATCTTCATAATAGTAAGTTGTTAAGCCCTCTTTAATTTTATTTTGGTGAAAGCCCTGTTCTTTAATTTGATCACTGTTGGGAAACCAAATTACCCATGGCCCATTTGGAACACCGCTTTTGTACGTAGTCATAATACTACGATATCCATTCTTCCAACTTGTGCTTGGACCATCAAGCTTTCCGTTTCTAAAAAATTTTTCTTCATCTTTTTCTTCAGGGGTGAGCCAGATGGTTGAACGACCATCTCTTTTACCACCAGAAAAACTTATTTCTTCAGCAATTGATCCGTCAGGAGAAAAATAAGACCATAGACCGTCCTGTTCATTTTCAAGATAATTTCCTTCAGACTGTTTTATTCCATCTTCATACCACCAAGTCCAGATGCCATTTTTTTGACCATCCAAATAGTATCCTTCCATTTCTTTATTGTCATTAAGATACCACCACCAGTTCCAGAGTTCCTCATCATTCTCTGCGGAATAGGCAACTCCATTATATGACCATTTCCCATCAGTAAAATTTAGGTTATGGTCATGTTCATACCACCATGTCCATTTTCCATGAGGCTTCCCATTATCATAGGATTGTTCCATATGTAGATGGCCATTTGGGTACCAGTACCTGTATGTTCCATTAATTGCATCTAGAGTGAACTGCCCTTGTTCTTTAAGGAGTTCATCTTCATACCAAAGAGTCCATTCTCCATGCTTTTTTCCTTTGTAATAAACCCCTTCAACTTCTTTAATTCCATTTCTATGCCACTGAACCCATTGGCCGTCACGCCTTCCCATTTGAAATCGTCCCAACAATAAATAGTCCTTAATTCCACCTGATTCAACCACAATACCTGTATATGGATTGTTTTTCCCAATTTTGTAGTATAAAACATCACGTTCTTCAAGTTCAGCAATCCTTACACGATCTAACCCTGAACCATAATCAAATTTAAAATCAACGGTTCCATCCGAATTGTAATATGTCCAATTACCCTCTGGCTCGTTTCCACGGATAATACCTTCTCTCTCTTTTGTCCCGTCTTCATGCCAAATTATTATCGCGCCGTCTAGATTCCCATTGACATAGGTTTTTTCATCTTTTTTATGGTGAGCATTATTCCAGGTGGTCCAAAGGCCGTGCCTAAGTCCATTTTTATATGTTCCTTCCTTTTCTTTAACACCATCTGGTCTATACCATAGCCATTTCCCATCCATTTCACCATTCGCATATCTTTCTTCAGCTTTCAGTGTTCCATCATTGTTTCGGAGGATCCATTTTCCATGTTTATCGCTATTTAGGTAGCTCCCGCTAATTATTTTATAGTTATCACTATTCCATTCATGATAAGGTCCACTTTTTATACCTTTATCGTAGGATATTTCTTTGGTTTTTCGTCCTGTCTCGGACCAATATGTCCATTTTTTATCAAGTTTATTATCTGAATATTCACCAGTTTTTTCTTTAACAATTCCACCTTCATACCAAGAAGTCCAACCCCCGTTTAGCTTTCCATTACTGTATGTTGATTGAAATTTTTTATTCCCATTCTCATACCAAGAAGTCCATACATTATCTCGTTCTCCATTTAAAAAATATCTTTCTGATTTTTTAGTTCCATCTGTGAACCATTGAACCCAAATACCTTCTTGTTGCCCATCTACAAATTTTGTTTCTTCCTTTTTTATGCCCGTTTCATAGTACCAAATCCAAATTCCATTTTGTTTACCATTTTCGTAGGTTCCTTCTTCTGACTTTGTTCCATTTTCGAACCAATTGGTTATAGAACCACTTAATTTACCAGATGAATAATTTGATTCACTTTTACGCATTTCGTTCAAATACCAACTTGTCCAGGTACCTTCCTTATTTCCACTTGCGTAAGACCCTTCCATTTGTTTTATGGGGAGATCAAAAATACTATCCGCATCGAAGTCGACAAGAACCAGTTCAGATGTTCCTTCTGCTGTATCTGAGTCCCACATACCATTTCCTTCACCTGGATCATTAGTGTTCGGTAGGCGGTCAAGGCCGTAATCTTGAAACACTTCTCCTTCATACCAAAATGTCCAAAGTCCATCACGGACACCGTTGATATAGTTGCCTTCTGTTTTCAGCGCGTCGCTGGGGTAATATGTTTTTACTAAACCATCATTTTGGGCATAAGCAGCCCAAAAAAAGACAGTCGAAATAACCAATATTTTCCGCATGGTTAAATTCCTCTTAATCTAAGAATGAAATAAAGAGGTTGTCTTGGATGAAGCTATTTCATCCCCCTCTCGGATACCTTATGTTCTAAAAGTTAATAAATTAAGACGTTAAAGTCAAAAAATGTATTGAAAATCAATTTCCCTTATTTAGGCGAATCCAAAAGCTTTGTCCAAACTTATCATTTAGATTTATAAGCCCTTCATTTGAATTGTTAGTGCCTAAAAATGAGGTCTCTGTTTCAAATTTATTATTAGTACGTAAATAGCCACCACCATCTCGACCATTTCCAAGATATGTTGTCATTTTTCCAAACTGATTGTAGGTCCTAAAATATCCGCTACCTAAAAAAGTACCTGTTTCTCCAGCAAAATCATATACTCTTAATTGTCCGGAACTATCAGCTCCTGTTCCAAGATAAACGGTTTCTTGGCCATCAAAATTATAAGTACGTAAATATCCACCGCCGCTAGTACCCGTTCCTAGAAAAAGGGTTCTTTCTCCAAATTGGTTGTATGCTTGATAATAACCTTCACCAAGATATGAAGAAGTTGCACCATCTTTATTATAGATCCGTAATTGACCTGCATGATCAGACCCTGTGCCAAGATAGGAAGTTTCTTTTTGAGAATTATTATATGTTCTAATATATCCACCACCCATTCTGCCTGTACCAACATATGCAGATTCATCACCATTTCCATTGTATGCTCTCAAATAACCACCACCATCTTTCCCAGTTCCTACAAATAATGTTGGTTCGCCATATTGGTTATATGTTTGCATGTAACCGTTACCTAAATACCCCATAATAACACCTCGGTCATCTTCAATTGTAAGACTACGTACAACTAAATGACCAAGTTCATCTGTTTTTGGTCTTAATCCCAAAGAAGTAAATATTATTATCGAAGATAAAACACCAATAATTACACTTTTTGGATCAATGCCTTTCATAATCCCCTCCTGGATTAATTGTAATTAAGAACTTAATGACTAATTTAATCGTATTCATAGGAGTGCACCCTTATCGGTATTTTTTCATCATCTTCACGTCCTCTTCTTACCATGTCATAATTTTTTATTTTATTAACTCGTCCCATTTTATCATAATAGTACACATTTTTTTCTAAAACTCTATCATCACCATCAGCGATAGTTTCGATGTAAGGTCTACCAAAACTATCCAAAAGCAGCTCTTTTACAGATGAAAGTTTAAGTAATGAATCCGAAAAATAATCATAAGATATAATACTATCATCATTAAAAACGAACGAAGTTATTTCTTGCAGAGTACCCTGTGCATTGTAAATTGTTTTTTTTACTCTTTGACCATCTTTATCATAGTCATATGTTTTTGACCCTAAAGACTGGCCTAAGTAACCAACAGATACTTCGTGCGATAATAAACCATTTTCGTTGTGGAAAAACGTAGTTTGAAATAACACAGACGGATCAAAGTATTCTGCTATTTTCATTGGTGCTTTTGTAGAATCTAAGTTATAAGTTGAAATGACCAAGCAATAATTATCATACATCTCTTTGATTTCAAAAGAATTACCAAGAGGGTTAAAATTATATGATTCAGCCCAAATTAACTTTTCATCATCATAGTCTTCACCAAACATTTCTGGATTAATCGCATGTTCTGGGCTATAACGGATTTTCTTTATAATTTTTCCTGAATTATCATATTTATGGAATTCTTTCCAATACAAACTATCATTAGATCCATACAAAGTTGTGCTAACTCTATTTCCATGATTGTCATATTCAAATTGATAAGACAGCACTGTTCTTTTATCATATCTATGTTGCAATTTTAATCCTTCATTCTCTCCAGATACATAGACATACTTTTTACTGAGAGGGACCAGATGGCTATATATAGTGCTGTCAAGAAGAAGATTTTTGCTGTTATAATTCATTACAATTGAGTTTTTTAAATCCTCTGTTTGAGTTCCAAAGCTTTCAAAAACATGAAAAACCTTTATTGTTACATTTTTTGACCCATTTAAAAAATTAAAGATCAAAAAAGAAAAGAGAATTAGATGTTTATTTATTTTCAAATGTATTACAGCTAAAATTTTAAAAAGTATAATGTTTTTGTTTATACAAAATTAATACTAATAACCTATTATATAATAGAACTTAAACCTTTTTAGTTATCTCTTGCTTTAATTCTATTTAGATGTTTAAAATACATCAAGTCTAAAAGGGCTTAGAAAAGCGGAGTTCTACTTGAATCATAGATTCATAAAATATTTATACCCTTTTTGTTTTACTATACTATTAGGTGCAAATCTTAAGGATGTGAGTTATAGTATCAAACAAAATGGAATTATGATAAACTTAGATTACGATAAACCAATAGACGATGATGATATCATTGGTTGGAAATCGGATCGAGGTTGGGTATATCTCACATTATTAGGAGTTCGTGCACCAAAAAATAAAATACCAAAACAGATTTATGAAGGAGATGTGAAAAAAATTGTTATTGATGATTTTGATGAATCAACGCAGTTAGCAATTTTAATTCGAAAACCTGTTGTTGGTTATGATATTATTAATTCAAAAACATCACCTGGTACAGTAGTTTTCATTCATACCGAAATGAAGCAATCTGAAGTTGTGAGCCTTAGAAAACATATTACAAATGAAGGGAAATCAGTATTTAATGTTGCGAAGTCATCGGGCTTTCCAAAGTATAACACTAACTTTAGAAACGCTTTTAACCAAGCGCGAGAACAACTTGGACCGAATGCCATATTTGAATATCATGGTAAACTATATACTACTAATCATCCGGGAGAGCCGGATGCCACATCCCAATCTGCTCTTCTTAAAAACAATCTTCAAGAAGACTCCATAGCCACAAAAAATAATTTGCAGGACTTTGGCGATGATAAAATATATGTAGAAAAAACGACTGGTGAAGTTTTTACTGAAATTGAAAAAGAAAAGATCAATACGCAAAATGTCATTACTAAAGCAGATAATGATCTAAAACTAAAAGTTTTTCAAGAAACAGAAGATTCTGTTGAATTCGAAAATATAGATTCAGAGATTTTTACATATAAAAAAGAAAAAAAGAAAACGATAGGGTTGAAGAATATATTTTCATTTTTTAAAAAAATAAGAGATCTTGAAGATTCAGAAAGAAAATTAAAAAATAATGCAAAAAACTCAGGAAACGAATTTATCACAGAAAATTTTAAAATTGACTCTCTTGACTTATCACAAAATAAAAACAGAAAATTGCAGTTAGAGTACATCCCGAAGAAATTTCAAAACAGGGACCTCAATCACACGGATCAAGAACACTATATAGCATCACAGACACAAATAGCTGATACAACTTTTACGCAGGAACTGCAATTAAAAGAGATGCCACAAATACAATCAAATTTATATAAAGATCTTCAACAAAAACATATCCCGTTGCCTTTAACAAAAACAAATGATGATACTATAGAATCCGCATCTCATCGTCTTTCTATGCCTCAATCTCCTGATACAAACACGGTTCAAGCCTGGTTTAATGATAAGGATATCATACCTGAAGAGTTTAACCCAAGTTATCTTCAAAAAAAGTATATTCCATCACCACTGGGAAGAGCATATAGTGACACAATGGAATCGGTAGTCCGTTCTCTTTCTATACCTCAGTCCCCTGATACAAACACGGTTCAAGCCTGGTTTAATGATGAGATTATTATCTCAAATGAATTTAATCCAAGTTATCTTCAAAAACAGTATGTACCAACTGAAAAAAATGATTTCTATTACCAAGAGTCAGAGCATGCAGATTTCAAACAATCCAAACCACAAACCCCTGAATTCACAGCGCCTTTTGTATTGGATAAAAGATATAGAACACAATTTAAAAACAATTCCAAACTTCAAAAATCGAAAGAAGAAATAGAAGTACCTTTCGAACCAGAAGAGGAAGATAATAGCACTTGGCTTAGTTTTTTTCCATCACAGCATGATTCAATTAAGAAATCTTTAAAATGGAATTTTAAAGAAGAGCAGGAAGTTCCTGTATTTCTTCATAGAGACAGGGAATTATTGAACTATTCATCAAAAGACAATTTTAATTATTCTTGGCAGAAACAGGTGAATGGAAAAAGACCAAAGTCTTTTCCTTCAAGATATTCGGACCCCAACTTTCGTTATTATCATGAAGGAGCTATTAGAGTTGAGGCCAATATAGATGGCGTCCCAATATATATAGATGGCAAATATATTGGTGATACTCCTCTTCGAAAACCGGTAAACGTTGAGCCAGGATGGCACCAAGTAAGCGGGTTTTCTCCAGTATATACGCACCTAGCCAAAAAGAAAGGTTTACAATATGTTGGTTATGATTCCATAATAAATAACAATGAACTTTATGGATCAAGCACTGTTTATGCTGAATCAGGAAGAGTTGAAACAGTCTCTCTAAAATTTAATCAAATGGGAGATACGCCTAAAAGGTGGATTGAAACTGAAGGAGGAATGGGTTTAGGCCTTCCGATGTTCACACTACTTATTGGTTTAATTACATGGGCTATGTGATAATCATTTAGGGAAAAGGTAATTCTGTTAGTGATGTATAAAAAAAAATTTAAAGATGTAATATTATCAAAATTAGTTAAGCCTGAGCATAAATCAGTTGGACTGGAAATAGAGTCAATTATTCATACAAAAAATGATAAAAGATTACCTGTTAATTCCAAAAAAGAATTATCAGCTGTTAATGTGTTGGATTTAATGAATAATTTTATTGAAAAAAATGGAGATTATTCATTAGAACCAGGTGGACAGGTTGAATGGTCAAGTAGGCCCTATGTAGATTTAAATGATTTAAATAATGCTATCAAAGTCCACAAAAATAATTTTGCAAAAGTTTTGTCTAAAAACAATCTAAAAGAGATTACCTATGGTGTTGATCCTATTTATAGTCCAGACGAAGTTGACTTAATTAAACAAAAAAAATATGAATTAATGGATAAGCATATGGAAACAAGTGGAACAATGGGTAAGTGGATGATGAGATGTACAGCAAGTATACAAGTAAATTTTGATTTCAGCTCATATCTAGAAATGGAAGAAATGGTTTATGTTGCAGATACTATGCACCCGGTAGCAACGTATCTCTTTTCAAATAGCCCATTTCAAAATGGAGAAAAAACGGGAAAAAAGAACATTAGAAGTTTAATTTGGGAAAATACAGATAACTCACGCTGCAACAATTTGTTTGATCACGGTATTGTTTCTCCAATTGGATTGATGGATAATTACGTTAAATATGTGTGCGGTGTTTCAGGAATATTCCAATTAGATCGAAAAAAGAAAACACAAGATACAAAACAAAAGTTTGGAGATAGGATTGAGAGCTTATATAAAAATGGGTTTCTTGATGATTATGATTTGAAAGCAGCACTACATCAAATATTTACTAATGTCAGAATAAAAAACTTAGTAGAGGTTCGAGGAGCTGATAGGACCCCTGATAGTTATGAAATTGCACCCGCCGCATTCTGGACGGGTATACTAACAGACGAAAAAACACGGGAAAATATTCTAAATATTCTAAAAGATTGGACCGTTCAAGATAGAAAAATTTTCAACAAGTGTTCTCGTGTATTAGACCGTAAACAAATGGCTCCTCAAAACAAATCTTTTGGTGAATGGGTTGATATTATTGGACATATAGCCATAGAAGGACTAAAAAATAGAAATCGAGGTGAAGTCCATTTATTTAAAAACTTCTTTGAAGAGGTAAAACAAAAGGGGCCTTTTGGAATTCAAGATCAATAAAAATGGATAAGCGTTTAGTGCATAACTTTATTTGGATACCCGTGATGATAATAGGATTTATTGCCATTGGTATGGGTTTAACGTGGGCCTTACATAAAGAGCCGTGGTTATTAGATAAGGTTCCTAATGAAATCCTTTTGAAGAAGTCATTTAAAGAGCTGTTCACCGCAGAGATTAACTATTATTTGCCCTCTTATTTAACCTTGGTATATAAGTTTTTTGGTTTGTGGTTAACATCTTTGGGCCTCTTGATAATTAATTATGTTTATATCACTCGAATGGGTACAAAAGAGTCTCGTTTTAGTATTTATTTGGTTTTATTAATTATATTAATGGGAATTTACTACCTTGTTTTTAGCTTTATCCCAACATCGCCATTTATTCCAGTGCTGTATATTCTGACCATGCTTTATTTAATTAGTTTAATTTTTTCTTTTAAATTAGAAGGATAAAGTCTTATAATGATTCTTGTGTTTGTAGACTAGGTTTTACTCTTAATTTATAGGGCAATTAATTACGTAAATCATAATGAATTACTATTTCACATCAACAATTTTTCGTAAAGTATTGTCAGCTTTGACGGGTTTGTTTTTAGTAACATTTTTGTTAGGTCACTTGGTGGGGAACCTTCAGTTATTTATACCTGGGATTGAAGGGCAAACTCAGTTCAATAAATATGCATTATTTATGACAACAAATCCTTTTGTCAAGATACTTTCTATTTTAACCTATTCATCAATTTTACTTCATATAATATTGACACTGTATTTATCTCTACAATCTCGTCGAGCTCGTCCTGTTCGTTATGCTGTGTCTAGTGGTAATGAAAACAGCAGATGGTCATCTAGAAATATGTCATTATTAGGAATAATTATATTGTTTTTTTTAGTTGTACATTTAAGAAGCTTTTGGTACGAGATGCATTTTGGTGATATTCCTTATCAAGAGTTGAGTGATGGGAAAAAAATTAAAGATTTACATACAATAACAACTAGTGCTTTTCAAAGCCCACTTTACACATTGTTTTATGTGGTGTGTATGGTGGCATTAAGTCTTCATCTGAAACATGGAGTTGAGTCTGCAATACAAACTATAGGATTAAAGATTCCAAATTATGAAAAACTTTTCAAATACCTTGCTATCGCTATCGCATTTTCTATTCCAACAGTTTTCGCTTCAATACCAATTTATTTATATATTATGAGTCTATGATACTTGAAAATAAGATACCAGAAGGCCCGCTTGAGAACAAGTGGACAAATTATAAATCAAAAGTACCGCTTGTCAGCCCAGCAAATAAAAGAAAATTAGAAGTTATTGTCGTGGGGACAGGTCTTGCAGGAGCCTCTGCTGCAGCTTCTTTAGCAGAGATGGGTTATAAAGTAAAATCATTCTGCTTTCAAGATAGCCCTCGAAGAGCACATTCAATAGCTGCTCAAGGTGGAATTAATGCAGCAAAAAATTATCAAAATGATGGGGATTCTGTGTATCGTTTGTTTTATGATACAATTAAAGGTGGTGACTATAGATCACGTGAAGCAAATGTTTATCGTCTTGCAGAAGTGAGTGCTAGTATTATTGACCAATGTGTTGCTCAAGGTGTTCCTTTTGCAAGAGAATATGGTGGAACACTTGATAATAGGTCTTTTGGTGGTGTACAAGTATCAAGAACTTTTTATGCTAGAGGACAAACAGGGCAACAACTTTTGCTAGG
>MDTB01167965.1_pt1 | contig 10788 bp, 20 predicted proteins | sample 811161 | NCBI WGS metagenome assembly MDTB01 (sample SAMN05326650, study PRJNA326480) | marine metagenome | isolation source: seawater | place: Mediterranean Sea | collected 2009 | reverse complement strand
TTGGTTAGTAACTCTGTATCCTAATTTACCACTTACTAATACTGCTTTTGCAGTATGTGGCTTGCCTTTATTATCTTTAAGCCCAAATATATCTTGGCCCTTTAATGTAACTTTTTCTTCTATAGATTCTTCCTTTACTGAAACAGACTTCATGTTCTGTGCATAAAGTTTTTTCTCTTCAGCATCTTTTCTGGCCTTCTTACGGGCAACCATTCTTTCAACAAACTTTCTGCCTTCTTTTGTTCTGCCATCGTACACGGATTTTTTCCTTTTTGGTTTTACTGCATCTGCAGGTAAGGAGACACCGCCACCTGCCACTGAATTTGCAGCTGCATCTTCCCATACGTCTTTAAAATTTTTCATCTTTTTATGTCTCCACTACTTATATATAAATCCTGCTGTGTTCGGCTGTGTTTTACCTTATATATTGGAGTTTGAAACATACTTCCCACTGGGACAGTATGCACAGGTACTTCTACCTCATCATTAATTAATCCAATAAGTTCTCCAACTTTAGGGCAAACAACTTCCGTTGTTAATTTATATTTGCCAGGATTTAATATTCCCTCTTTTACATAGAATACATCTTCGTTTAATGATTCATCTATGTCTTCCAAAACCTCATCCAATACTTTTCTTATATCATCTTCTGTAAGATTAGTATTTTCCTTTATCAGAAATAACGCTGCAGCATATGATGCCAACTTTGTTTTTCCGAACGGTAACTTGTTCAGTATTCTTTTTAAATTAAAAACCAGTCTATGGAATACTGTATACGTTGCCTTTTCATCACCTGTTTTTAAGTCTCTGGCCTTCTTTAAGACCTTTCCATTTTCATCAACAATACCAAATTCATATGCCTTGGTTTTATTCCAAGGTGTTACCAACAGCTTTAAAAATCTGAAGGCGTAAAATAAATCTGCTGTTCTTGATACTACTCCCATTAAATTTTCCTAAGTATATCCACAATATATGGATCCAAAGGGACTTCTATCTTCTCATCAATTGGTAGATAATTTAAAAATACCAAGAATGGTTTAATATAAGTCCAATGTTCTGGTTCTATTTTATACCAGATCATTTTATTTGCAGCCGGTATACCAAACACGTTGTAAAGCACAATTAAGTGATTCATTATTAACCTATGTTGTAAATCTTCGGTTAATTCATATCGCCTTAGAAGTCTTTTAAGGTATTTAAACCTTGCCAAGTCTTCCTTAAATTCCTCAACGTCCAGACATTCTGGATTATTATAATTCTGACTCGCAAACATTTCAAAATTTTTACGATTCAACTCGTCAAATATTTTCATCATATATTATATATAACCTTCGGGTTGGTATTTTTACTTATATTCTTTCTGAAGTTCCTTAAAAGTTTTACCTTCAAACCCAAAATAATCTTTGAAATACTTAACTAATGCCTTTTCAGGACCGGTAAATATACCAGCATCGGAACCATTAAGACCGTCGCCTTTACCTTTTTTAAACGATACCTTAATACCCATTTTCTTAGCAGCTTTATCACCACCAACATTTTTCATTTCGTCTGATTCAAAAGATGTTCTAATTTGAGCCTCAGAAAGGAATTTTTTAAAACTTTCCATTAGTCTGCCTCGTTATCTGCTTCGTAGTTTTTATCTACGTAATCAAAAAATTCCTTTTTCTTATCACCCTTTAACTCAGCAGGAGAGTTAACTCCAAACTTTTTAAGAGCCTTATCAAAGAAAGCTTTATATTTCTTTTGCTTATCGGACTCTTCGGCCTGTGTTGATTCATTAGCAACTCTAAATGCATCTCTAACATCAGGGTGATCGGATAAACCTTTCGCAAGTTTTTCAACTTCTTTAGCAACAGGTGTCATTCTTCCACTTGATTTTTTAGCCATAGCTATTGCTTTCTTAACAAGTCTAGGATTAAATTTCTTTTCCTTAACTTCTTTTTTCTTTTCATCCTCATCATCGTCGGATACTTTCTTAGGGTTATCCTTATCGAATCCTAGGACTTCTTCAACATCGTCCTTACCATCTTTCTTCTTTTTAGCATCAATTGCCTTTTGAAGTGCAGGTGGTAATTTACCTTCTTTGGTTACTGAACCATCATTGTTCTCGCCAGACTTCTTGACTGTATGCTTAGCCTTGAATTCTTTTTCACCTTTTGCTCTAGGCTCTTCAGGCGATTCCATTTTTGGTTTATCGTGCACGTATCCTTTGGCAGCATACTTGTCGTGTTCAGCCTTATCTTTGACTTCTACTTCGTCTTTGCCATCCTTAGAATACATCTTATGAGGATATTTTACTTCCTCTTTTTTCATTTTATGTTTTCCTTCTAGTACGTCACCAACTGCACCAGCAACGCTTCTAGTTTTATCATCATCGAGTTTCATATTAGTTCTCCTATTGTATGAAAAGCATTCCTGTAATCCCCGCTGCAAACGCTGCCATGACTACCCAGAATAATTTATTAATTATATTCACAGTAGAAGCATTCTTTCTCACTAAATCTTCTAATCTGTCTATTCTATTTATAAGGGTAAGAATTTGTTCCCCTTGTTGTTTCCCAAATTCAGAAAGAGTTATAATTTTTTCTTCAGCACGTGCCAAAGCAATAATAGCCTCTGACATCTGGTCTATCTTTTGCTCTATTCTATCGAGCCTTGCTGATTGCTCAGCTCTTTGTTCATTTGCTGTCGGCATATTTATAAATCCTGCATTTGAGAGGAGTTACCCCCTTTATTAACCTATGGTATTCTCCTTTCTTAATGTCAAAAACCATCCCTTCTTTTAGTAACCAAGGCAGACATTTATCTATTTGAAATTGCCAACCTTCGCCTTCTAAAACTTCTATTTCACGCGTTTCCGCGTCCCTGTGCCAAACGAATTCAGCATCAGCCAGATTGGGATCAAACTCCCTTATATCGCCGTCTTCCCAGTACGGCCTACCAAAAGTAAGATCCACCACCTTTTAATCCTAATTGTTTTGCGTATCTTGGTAAACGACATGCCCAATATCCCGCTTTTGTTTTATCAGTCTTTTGACTGCATTGATGTCTTGCGGCAAAACTTCTCGCCGCTTCTCTGTCGTTAATTTTTGCACTCAATCCAGTTGTATCTCCAAACTGAATTTTTATTACATTACCTTTATCGTTCTTAACATATACATAGTACTTGGCTTTACCGCCTCTCTTAGGTTGATTTAATTCAACGTCTTTACCTTGGTACTCGGACTCTATCATAGGCTGTTCTAAAGGTACGTGTTTACCTTCGTACAAGCCAAATCTTTCTTCTATGTGTTCCAAAAAACTATGCATTCTTTTGTTGTCCTTTTATCCATTTCATGGCCTTTTCATTCTCGGGTGGTTTCTTTGCCCACGCCTGAATTTTTTTATAGGCCGCCATTGTAGCCTTTTCAATATCAGAATCTGTTGAATTATCTACAATAGTCATTCTATTCCTAAACAGTCCCTGAAATTTACCAATATTCTTTTGCACTTCTTTCCATAACTTTGTTACCATATCATCTGGTAACTTTCTTGGCCGCATTTGATTTCTTTTCAATGCAGTTTCCAAATCGGTATTAACAAATATCATATGAACGGCATAACCAAGTTGTCTTAACTGTTGTACTTGTTTTGCAATCTTCATATAATCTTTACCAGTACCATCTATTACAATACCTAATCTGCCTTCCAAAGACCTACTTAATATCTTACCAGTAAGTGCCTTTGCACTGGCTCTTACAGCCTGACCTTGTGCAGATGCAATATCTTCTGGATCGGTAGTAAGCCCTGCCTTCTTTAATCCTTTTTCAAATGCATCATCTGAATTTATTAACCTAAATCCTAATGCCTTTAAGGATGTTTTACCAACTATAAATGACTTTCCAGAACCTGGGCCGCCAGCTAGAAAAACTGCCTTAAATATAGAGGGATCGTTTACCCCTTCCATAATATCGAAATGGGATCTAAATCCAATCATTTTAACTTATAACTAAAGGCTCTCATCTTACTTTGGCCTTTCTTAGTAACCTGAAGTTTAACCAATCGGCCAATGTTATTTACTCTTTCCACATTACCTTTTTCGAGATCCTTTTCCAGTTCGGGTTTTAATTTACTCCATATAGAGTTTAGAATATCACCATGTTTTGCAACTAATGCCTCATCAGTGCCCTCACTTCTTGACCTTTCAAAATCTTGTTTTGTAGGTGCACCTTTAGAGCCAGGTTTGCGCATAGGCCTACCTTCTTTTCTCTTTTTATGGATGTTGGCCCATAGACCAGCACCCTCTTTAAATTCTTTAAATGATTTCATGGCACTTCTTTTAGGTTCCCTTAATTGTTCTAACCAGTTTACTTACTAGCATTTTTATTGCTGTAAAATAGGCCCATCCATATCCATAGAATATATGAAAAGTATGGTTCTTTTCTATTTCAGATTTAGGACCAAACTTTTTAGTCCAATTATCTACATATTCACCCTTGTATCTTAACACAGCATGTGATGTTTTCCATTTACTTGGCCCAACACAACAGATACCTGCCTGATGAGTTATTAGTAACCACCACATTTTAAGGTGACTTCTATCACTCAGTCTATATAAAATTGAAAGAGCATAGTCTTCACAATCTCCTACAAACATGCCTTCAGCATCTTCTGAATATATAATCTTCCAAGCATCTGCCATTCCATATTGTTCTTTATCATATCTGTATTTCCATTTACTATTGAATACTGATACAATATTATTTCTTTTCTTTGCTTCCATTTTACCCCCTTACCTTAGCGGCCAAGTCTTTGTCGGCCTTACCCCAAGTTCCAGATGATTTAGTAACAAAAGAATTTACTCTTGCTAATCCCCATTGTGTAGGAGTAGTCCCAGGTCTATGACCTGTCCTCCAAGCAGCAACTCCTCTATTAAATACTTTCCTTAATATGGCAAGTGGCATACCAGATTTATCTGCCTTCTTTTTAAGTGCAGCATCTGCCTTACCTTCTTCTATATTAAAGTCTTCAAATTTTAGTTCTCCAAACATTTGTTGATATTTCTTTGTATGTTTGGATGGTTTTGTCTTTGCAGTTGCATCTCCTGGTGCGGGTTTATATGCAGATGCATCGTCATCGTCTTTCTTGCCGTGCTTGTTAAAGTGCGCGGCCCTTTTATCCTTAGTTGACTTTTTCAATCCTTTATAGTAACCAGCAGGTTGTGAACCTTTTCTGTGTCCTATATCTGGATCCTCTCTTTCTTTTACCATATTTTCTCCAGGGGTAGCGTCTTTATATTTTTTAGTTACTTTTGGTTCTCCCACCCCGCCACAATTTTCTATCACTTCAACTTGGTCCAACCAAACCCTCTTTTTCCATTCTCCGAATTCAACAATAAGATAATTAGATCCACATACCTTAATAGTACCAACATCGTTTGTTTCTTTTAGTGCAACTGTATCTCCAACATTAAATAATTTACCTTCGATATATTCTTCTCTTTTCTCAGATATTGGATTTAATTTTATTTCAACTTTCTGTTCTTTTAATCCCATACCTTTTCTTACAGCAAGATATAATTCTTTTGGAGATACGCTCTTAGGCAATCCTTTTGCAAACGAGGCCATATCACCATTTGCGGCCGCTGCTCTCATTTTAGAAGCAGACATTCCTGTTACTCCCTCTGCATCTGGATCTCTTTCTCCAGCAGAGACAACATTGATTTTTTCTTTAAAGTCATAGAAACCATGACGAGATTTTACACCATTGTATTTGTTTAATAAAACTTGAAATTCTTTTACCCTATCCGACCCAGCAACCATATTTACTTTAGTGTAACCTTGGTCGTATAATTTAACTACTATATCAAGAGCAGTTCTAACATCATTGTCTGCCATTACAGACCTTGCATGTTTAGGAAACATCTTTCTAAGGAATTTTACTTTTTGTTTAAACGAGAGAGGGTTCTTTTTAGGATCTTGGGATTTTGACGCGTATATTCTATAACTGCCACCAGAGACACTTTTTAATTTCTCAAATAATTTTTCGTGACCATTTGTTGGCGGGTTAAACCGTCCGAAGACAAAAGTCATTTCTCCTTTTGCCTCTTTTAAATATTCACTAAATCTTATATACTCGCTCATTCTTAGTTCCCAGGCGTCTTTGTTTTTAACTTTTCTCTATCGGCCTTTTTAATTCTTGGTAAAAGTTTCTTTGCAATTTTATTAATGGCACCTTTTTTCTTTGCAAGTTTCTTTTCCAATTCTGCGCGTGCGGCAAAAGATAAATCTGCCTTATCTTTATTCTTTAATATCTTATTCATCAAAAGAGTTCTGGCAGCTTTAGTTGCACGAGCTTTTAATTTTTCTGGGGAAGCGAGTTTCTTTGCGGCCCTTTTACGGCCTCTTAGGATCTTAGCCTTATTTCTTCTAAATGCCTGCTTCATCTTCTGACGTTGTGCCAGAGTGAGAGCCTCATCTATTGCTAAGTGTTCTTTAAAAGTTAACATTGTATCCTCGGTTACCCATTTAGTTAGGATTTTCCCAACCTTTTATAATATCTTTGTTAAAGTTGTTAGTAGAAAATTCTAATCTATCAACAAGCTTAACTGCGCCACCTTCCATTCGATCTATTGCAACAAAACCTTCGGGGTTGGTTACCTTAAATCCGGATTTAGTTTTTACAAAAGTCCCAATTTTATTAAGACTATTAAGTTTATTTATAATAATTAATTTACTATCCACCACTAAATTCTGTAAATCAAAGACTTTTTGTAGATTTTTTATGTTTCCTTTACTGAAAAACTTTAATAATTCATCTCTTTTTGATATTTGTACGTCTTTTCCTTTCTGTGATGAACGTTTATCTATTTCTTTTGCGTATCGGTCATTCACAAACATGACCAATCCTGTTGCATGTTTCTTGGTATCTGTTATTCTTTGACCACCTCTAACCTTTCTGTTATTATAAACATTAATAATTAAATTAAGTTCTTTGTTACTTTCTATTTCCTTTAGGGTCGAGGATGATATTTGTCTAAATAATTTACCAGCTGCAGATAATTTCTTCGTAACTTCTTCAGTTTCTTTTGCAGTAAATGTTGCTGTACCAGATATATCTGGAAGTGTTGCATCTTGCATCCATACACTACTTGATGATTTTAACTTCGGTACTATTTCTCTTCCGAATTCTGCTCTCATTGTTTCAAACGTTGCACCACTATAGGTTGTATGCCATACAATACCTATTTTAGCCTTTGTAATTTCTTTAGCGAGATTACTGTCAGCAGGGACAGCATAAGCAATGGTATTAGGATGAAAAACAATATGACTGACTCCATTTATTCTCTCCTTTTTTAAATCGGACTTGTCGAACATAAAGTCGCCTTGAATAACACCTTTTATTCCAAGGCCTTTTAAATTATCAAATGCTAGTTTTAATTTAGTAGATAAGTCACCAGATGTATCAGCATCTATATCCTCATGTGACTTATAAATTTTTGGATTGGCATTAAAGATACCTTTCTTTGCTACAAAGAATTCTCCAGTCTCTGGGTCTTCCCCTGCAAATACGGCGGGGGCGCCGTCCCATTTAACAGTGATATCCACAGGTGATTTGGAATTACCACTCAACATATCCCTCAGACTTCTTAGCGCTAGGATAGCCTGGCGCGCCCCCTTAACTCCTCCGTCAAGAATCAAATCCTCAATGTGAGTCATATGAGTATTTTTTCCTGCGGACTCTGATAAGTATCCAGTTAACGATTTCATTTATTATCCTTTATATAATTTTTTAAATTCATCTGTCATAATAGCATTAAAATTAGGAGCACTTCTAAAATCTCCCTTATATCTTAGTGTTATATTTGCAATTGCAATCTTGCCTATCATTAAATCAAATTTTAAATTTGCGGCAGTTGCACCGGCCTCGAAGGCCTGTTTTGCACCTGGAGTAAATACCATTTTGGGTTTGCCTTGAGTGAATAAATCATCGAGTTGAGATGTAACTGAATCAATATCCTTATACTCTCCCTTTTCTACTACTACACCTTTTGAAGGGCCGTAGTCTCCTATACCTGTAACCAAAGTAAAATCAAAATCAACCTTTTTTAATTCTTTTAAGTCAGCCTTAAATATCAATTGCACTAACTGATTTGCAATAAGGTCTCCATTATCAAGAATGGTCTTGGACATTATCCTAAATAATGTTCTCTTGCCTTTTAATACTCGGTTAATAATATCATTTGGAACTCTTTGTATATATTGTTTCCAATTTTTATTTGATGGTTTGTCTTTTTTTATATCCTTCATTAATTCGGGAGATAATACCTTTACTCTGGCAGCAAGTTTTATTACATGAACATAAAAATTACCAGCATCTTTTTCGATATTTTCTCTTACTTTTTTAAGGTCCGAACTTCCATTCAATAGACTAGAAAATGCTTTATTAATTAAGGTTGGATCAGTTTCAGTTAACCTTTTCTTTTTCTTTAGTGATACACCTAAATATTTGTTACCTTTCTTAATAATAAAGTCAGACGAATTAAAATCTGTCATCCCGTATTTAGTTCTTTGGAATTGTTTTACATCATTGTCCCATGCTTGTCCTGTTAGGTAAACCGTATCCGCACTTCCATATCCTGCAGCGATAATAGAATTAGCTGCGGATACGGCTTGACAAAGATTTGGGTAATCGCCTGTTAATGCCTCTACTTGGCCTGGTTTATATCCCTTAACCTTTTTCAGTTGACCTCTTACTAATTCTATAAGAGCATCCATTTCATCTGAATTGGTTATTTTATGTTGTTTTGGAAATACACATAATGCAGCAGTCATTAACTCATTCGGGTCATCACCAGCAGCACTTCTTTTACCAGTAGGTCTTACATTAACATATATGGTTTTTTCTAGGTCGTCAAACTCAATTGCATAATCTTTTTCTTTACGAGCACCAGGAACCTGGCCTCGGGATAGTTGGGGGTGGTCATCAATTATTTTATTTGCAAGAGCGGTAAACTTTTCTCTGTCCTTATCATCTATTAATTGTGATATCGCTAGTCTTTTACCGGTTTGTTTTTTAGGTCTTGTGTCGTATTCTATCTCTGAATTGATAGACCCGATTTGATCGTCAATATCCGACAATAAATCTAAGGCAAACTTTTTTTCGTTGCCGGTAAATTTAAGATTATCTAAATCTTCTTTTATTTCTTGTCGGTAATGCTGACCAAAACGTTTCATGGATTGCCCCTCTAAAAATATGTGACATATCTATTTATAACATTTTAGTTATCAATGTCCTCTTTTGGTATATAAAACGGATTAGGTTTTATCGCTCCAAACTTATCAAATGTTATAATCTTTTCCTCTCTTAATTTGGTTAAGGTTCTTTCTGCGCCAGATCTAAGACCTAGTTGGAATGCATTATAACCACAACCAATTAAACATATGACTATTATAATATATTCAAGCATCTTTGTCAACAAAATATAATCGTTCCATAACGGAATGATATCCTCTGCCTACCATATTTGAGTGAAATATTGTTGCTTCTTTTAATGTCGCAAACATATAATCAGCAACTATCTTTTCGCTATCCTTTTCTTTTGCAACTACTTTAAAGGCGCAATCATTACCTTCTTCAAATCCAGTTTTCATATTATTTCCCTATGTGTTTAATATCCTTAGTAGGTATAACTTGATATGCGCCCTTGTTGTATGCAGGGGCGACAGTAAAGTTTTTAGAAGCTTCTTGTTTCCAAGATTCGTCTTTATTTGGTTGGTATTTAGAATCGCCAGTCCAAGATGGGTATTTTTTATTAAACTCTTCCATCTCTAGCTGCCGATAATTTTTTTCTGGTTTCCAGACCTTGAATTCAACTTTTTGTTTGCGCCTGGGTTTTAGTGAAGTGGTTTTTCTTTTACGACCCGAATAGTCGTAACGAAGTGATCCAATATAATTCATAATATCTCCAATAATAAAAATGAGTGGCAGAGGTCTCCATACATTTGGTTATTTGCCGGGGTTCAGGTTACCAACCTCCTCTGCCACTCTTCCCGGAATTCTGGAATCTCTCTCATGTTCCAATGGTGTTCTCGGTGCACAACCCTCAATGCTTTAGTTCGTCCGTTGAGTGACGTGTTCTTTTACCAACCAGACGTCCAATGAGCGTACTCTTCTGGGCAGTTGAACTCTCCGCATATGCATTGACCTTCTTCAAGATCCTCATCCTCAACAAAGTGTTCATGTTCTGTTACCTTATCCATAATACTCCTTATTTTTTAATATAGGTATATTATATCAAATAAGAAACGTCTTGTCAACACTTTTTTCAACTAATTCCTAAAATATTATTGGATCTAACTACTGATTCAATTAGATTGCCATTCTTATCATAAGTATACACAATAGTAATTTGGGTATCATAGTTAACCTTTACCACTGTTTTCTGATACTCTATATTAGGCAAGTTATATTGAACTGGATAGGTGGCGTTAATTTCCATAATCAAACTCCAGTTGATTCGGCATTGATTCTGTCCTTCGGAAGTATAATGCTCCTTCAGCAGTTTGAGTTAAGACGAAAACGTCTCCAACTTTAAATGGGGTTCTTTCAATTGTAATCATTTCATCCGGGTGTGTATCTGACATTGTGAGGCCAGCCTCCGTAATAAAAAAATTGTAGTCTACATATAACATTTATTTTCTCCTTTTTTATGTATTTCTAAACCTTTCTTAATTGTATCTAATAAAGCAGACTGAAGCAGCGCTGTAAGAGCTTCATTGTCCATATCAATCTCTAGTGTTGCACTAC
>MDTB01127865.1_pt1 | contig 10788 bp, 9 predicted proteins | sample 811161 | NCBI WGS metagenome assembly MDTB01 (sample SAMN05326650, study PRJNA326480) | marine metagenome | isolation source: seawater | place: Mediterranean Sea | collected 2009 | reverse complement strand
TGACAGTTTCGGCTGTCGCTGACGTGGCTAAAAGTGCTAAAGCTGTTGCTCCAGCCGCCACAGATTTTAAACTGAACATGTTCTTCCTCCCATAGTTCATTGCCCTCGATGTTTATTTTGAAAGCCGCCAAGTCGAGGACGTTACTTGGCTCTCTTCAAAGATGCAAAAGCACCCTTATCCAAATTTAAATTCAGCTATTATGCTTCCTTCAAAATTAAATCACTTGCTTTTTCACCAATCATTATTGCTGGTGCATTAGTATTCCCACTCGTTATGCGTGGCATAATAGAAGCGTCCGCTACGCGCAGACCCTCTATGCCTTTGACTTTTAAATTTGGGGTAACAACGGCCATTTCGTCGGTCCCCATTTTACATGTTCCTGTCGGATGATAAATCGTGACAGCTGTACGGCGGACCCACTCCAAAGTTGCCTCTTCATCGTTAATAGCAACGTCCGGGCCTGGTGCGTGCTCTCCATTTAATCTTGATTTTAGAGGTTCGCAGTTAGCTATTTGCCGTGCAATTTTGACACCTTTTACGATTGTCTTACAGTCCAAGTCGGTTGATAAATAATTTGGATGAATTTCTGGAGAATCCAAAAAATTGGGCGACTTCAATTTTAAATGGCCTGTACTTTCTGGCCGAAGTTGTAAAACTGAGGCTGTGAATGCCGAGAATTTATGTGTGACTTTCGAAGGCATATCAGCACTAAACGGCTGAATGTGGAACTGAATATCCGGCGTTTCAAAATGAGCTTCGGTTTTAAGGAACCCAGTACCTAAGCTAGCCGCCATTGTCATGGGCCCCCTTTGAGTAATTATATACTGTAAACCAATCAAAGCTTGCTTGAAATAATTACTGGTCTCCACATTTATCGTGCTTAAGTTTGTTTTGAAAATCGGGCGGGCCTGAAGATGGTCCTGCAAATTCTCACCCACACCTTTAAGATCATTTTTAACTTCTATTCCGAGTCGATGAAGATCAGCACCCGGCCCAACGCCCGAAAGCATGAGGATTTGCGGTGATCCTATTGAACCCGCAGAAAGAACAATTTCTCGCCTGGCCAGAATTGAACTGAAATTTTTCTTGTTTGAAACTTCTACCGATACGGCTCGTCCATCATGAATGTTTATTTTCTTCACATGGGAGTTAGTTATAACCGAAAGATTTTGTCTTCCTTTAATTGGAGAAAGATATGCGGCGGCTGACGAACATCTTCTTCCACCCTTCATAGTAAGCTGAAAATGACCAACACCCTCTTGATCAAATCCATTGTAGTCGGGGTTACGCCTGTAGCCAGCATTCACAGCCGCGTCTATCCAAATGTCAACAATATCACGTTTTAGTCGAGCTGGCTGAACGGATAGAGGGCCATCGCTCCCTCGCAATCCTGTGTCATCCTCGCCAGACCAGTTCTCAGATTTTTTAAAGAAAGGTAATACGTCATCCCACGACCACCCATGGCAACCCAGTTGTGACCAAATATCGAAGTCTCTAGGTTGCCCGCGCACATATAAAAGACCGTTAAGCGAACTTGACCCACCTAAAACTCTGCCTCTTGGCCAGGGAATTGATCTGCCGGAAATCCCAGGGTCACTTTCCGTATCATAGCACCAATCATAGGCTGGGTTACCCATTGTTTTGTAATAGCCAACCGGGACATGGATCCAAGGATTCCTGTCAGATGGTCCTGCCTCGAGCAACCCTACCGTGTACCGACCACACTCGGACAGACGATTAGCTAATGCGCAACCAGCCGAACCAGCCCCTACAATCACGTAATCAAACTCCATATACCCCCTAATATCAAAAAATGAGACTTTTTTTCTCGATTATTGCAAAATAATACGTTACAACGAATCTTTAGGAAAGCAACAGTTTTATTTGAGAGTAAAAATGAACGCCGACGACAGAATAGCGACAAATCTCAGGACCCTTATGATTTTAGAGGTGCTTGGCAAAAATAATAAAGCTATGACGGCAACTGAAATTAATGCCTCACTGGGACTTCCGAAGCAGACTGTGCACCGTTTATGCGCCACTCTTGAAAAAGAAAATTTTTTGACACGTCAGGGTAATTCAAAACGTTATTTGCCCGCCCGTCGTTTACGGGACCTTGGTGCTGGGCTTTTGTATACATCAAGGGACCACATAACTCGGCGGCAAATTTTAAAAAACGTAGCAGAACAAGTGCGAGAAACTGTGAACTTTGCAGTGCCAGAAGATAATGGAATGAACTATATAGACCGTGTTGAAACGGATTGGGCATTCAGAATTCAATTACCAATTGGCACAAACGTCCCATTTCACTGCACAGCAAGTGGGAAATGCTTTTTGTCTAGTTTAAAAAAAAGAGAGATAAATGGAATTTTGTCTTCAATCAAACTTGAAGCAATTACGGAAAAGACCCATGTAACACCCGAAGGTCTAATGCAGGAACTAAATCAAATAAAGAAACAGGGATACGCTTTAGATAGAGAAGAATTTATGGAAGGTATGATTGCTATCGCTGTTCCAATAAAAGATAGAGAGGATCGTTTTGTAGGTGCATTGGCATTTCATGGTCCAACCCAACGTATTTCAATCGAAAATGCCGTTGCAAGAAAAGAAATCTTAATTAGTGCTTCTCAAAAACTAAGGGAACATTTGTTTTAAATTTCAACTTTGGATGCAGCCTTATTAAACTCACCAACTGCTTTGATCGTTAATTCATTTTTTATAAGTTCTTCTGCAATAAAAGGTGCAATTGTAAAGTATGCGTGCCCTTGTGCTGCAAGAGTTATCATTTGCTCTACAGAACGAATAGATGCCACAAGTATTTTGCATCCGTTTGCCGAGTAAGTCGCAAAATCTTTCATTTGACACAGATGCTGAAAAGCGTCTACACCAGACTCTTCCATTCTACCATAATACGGAGCTATGTATTCGGCCTCTATAGCGTCTGCTGTAATGTATTGTTTAGAGTGATAGCATGCTGTCATTAAGATAGAGAGCCCCATCCTTTTCATTTCCGGCACCAATCTCAAACCTTCTTTTGTTAAAGGCACTTTAATTACAAATTTTAAATTAAAGTTTTCAGCATCTTCTTTTCGTTGTTCGGCAAAACTAATAGCCGTTTCATCACAGCTTGGAACCTGAACATGAAACTCTTTTACATTGAGCTCATCAGCTACAGCCATTATTGAGGACCAATTTATACTGGGATAAAAGAGACCAGCTCGTTCCGCCAAAATAGGATTTGTAGTGATACCATGGAAAAGACCTGACGGCATCCATTGCCGCCATGAGTTAACGTCAAAAGTATCTAAAAATAACTTCACTTAACCACACTTTCAAAAAACTGCACGGTTCGTTTAAAATACCATTAGAAGGTTAATAAATTCAGTACTATTTCTCAAGCAGCGGAAAGAAACTAAAATTTAAGACAGTATGGGTATTAAAACTTAAATATATAAGAGTATTTAAACCTACTGAACACAAAACTAGCGAGCTTTAATTTATCGATCCTTTCAAAGTTACCTTACTGCTCTATTTTTCTCTTATGTGAGGGATCAATGGTTCTTAATTTAAAGTCAATAAAAAAATCGTATCATACTAATGAAGGCAAAGTACCTGTCCTCAATGGTATTAGCTTAAATTTATTGGCAGGGGAAACACTCGCTCTTAGAGGTGAATCCGGTAGCGGGAAAAGTACACTACTACATATTGCTGGCGCCTTAGAACTGCCTGATACCGGAAGCGTAAAAATAGCTGGCAACGATATATCAAAAATGGATGATACTGGAAGAGCCGCCGTCAGACGAAAAGATATAGCAATAATATTTCAACAATTTAATTTAATTCCGTCATTAACTGTCGCCTCAAATATAAACTTCCAAGCAAAATTATCAGGGCCGGTAGACAGAACTAAGGTAGAAAAAATTGTATCCGCCCTCGGCCTATCAGACCAAATGGCAAAATATCCTGAGACATTATCTGGAGGACAACAACAAAGAGTTGCGATTGCTAGAGCATTAGTATCAGAACCTAAACTACTACTGGCTGATGAACCGACCGGAAACTTAGATGAGCAAAGCGCACTCGCTGTCCTTGAGCAAATGCTAAAATTGGTGGCAGAGACAGACACTGCTTTGATGGTGGTTACTCACTCTCAAAATGTTGCAGCCAGAATGGATAAGCAAATTCAGTTAGTTGGAGGTAAACTGACGTGATAGCCTCATGCCTCCTGGCTCTTCTATCTTATTGGCATAAAAACCCATTACAACTATTCGCTTATCTTTCGGGAGTTGCACTCGCCACTGCACTTTGGTCTGGTGTGCAGGCAATCAACCTCGAAGCGAAAGTTAGCTATAAGGCTGCTGCTGAAACCTTAGGCGAAGGTCAGTATGATTTAATTCAGCCCAAGCAAGATAGAACTATCTCAAAGGCCGATTATGTTTCACTTCGAAAATCAGGCTGGTTAGTATCTCCAGTGGTTGACGGCTATTTAAATAATATTCGACTGGTAGGCATGGACCCGTTGACATTACCCTCATCGTTTTTGTTCGCTAATGCTAATATTACTAATTCAATAGGTGGAAGTAATATATTCGAAACACTCTTCGCTAATGAGAGTACTGCCAAAAATCTAGTCAAAAATGTTAAGGTCGTAGTAGATCAAAATGTGGCACCAGGTATGGCGGTGGGCGACATAAGTTTAGTTCAACGATTACTAAAAAAAGACAAAATTACCTACTTGATCGTCCACCCTGAACAGCCATTGGGCCAAAAAGACTTAGAAATTGTTGCTCCTCATTTATCTATAAAAAATATTCAACAAATGACAGATATCTCAAAGCTCACGGATAGCTTTCATTTAAACTTGTCAGCATTTGGCTTACTAAGCTTCGCTGTAGGTTTATTTATTGTACATAGTACAATTGGCCTCGCTTTTGAGCAGCGAAGGGCAATGATGCGGTCAATGAGATCTATGGGAGTGTCACTCAGTACACTGATAATCATAGTCACAATTGAAATGATAATTTTAGCCATTATTGGTGCAATTATTGGGATAGTTTTAGGCTACTTAATCGCAGGATTTTTACTACCAGATGTTGCAGCAACCCTAAGAGGCCTATATGGCGCAAATATTTCTGGAAATCTCCAGTTGAGGCCAGACTGGTGGCTTTCAGGTTTGATAATAGCTTTATTAGGTACCGCTTTGGCAATGTCATCGCAAATCTGGCAGATAACTAAGCTACCCATCTTAGCCAGTGCGAAACCTAGGGCGTGGATGCTTGTGACGACATCACATTTTACTTTGCAAATGAAAGGCGCAATCTTATTACTCACATTAGGCGGTATTTGTGCTATCTTATTTGACGGACTGATTGCTGGCTTCGCTTTGCTTGGCGCATTGCTCGTTGCTGCTGCAGCATCACTACCGGCATTATTAGCCTGGTCTCTAAGGAAACTTCAAAAATATGCGCGGACACCTTTGTGGGGTTGGTTCTGGGCTGATACACGACAGCAATTGCCAGGTTTAAGCCTAGCTTTGATGGCCTTGTTACTTGCTGTATCAGCAAACATTGGGGTTTCAACTATGGTATCGAGTTTCAGATTAACGTTTATCAGTTTTTTAGATCAACGTCTTGCACCAGAACTTTTTCTACAAGTAAGTAACAAAGATCAGAGTACTGATTTAAATACCTTTCTCTCTGAACGTGGTATTGAGGTTTTACCACTGATGTCTAACGAAACAGTAATTTCCAAACAACCGGTTGAACTATTCGGTATAAAAGTTGGAAATACCTATAGAGATAATTGGCGTTTTCTCGACGCAACTGAAAACCCGTGGGATACCTTGCAGGATGGAAAAGCTACCATTGTTAATGAACAATTTGCACGCCGTACAAATCTTTGGGTGGGTGATCCGGTAAACATAGCTTCGAACCTTACACTTCCAATTGCAGCCATTGTAGGAGACTATGGGAACCCTAAAGGCCAAGTCATAATAAATGACGAATTATTCAGTAATTTATTTCCAAAATCATACCCAGCTCGATTTGGTATTCGTACGAATAATCCAGCTAAACTTCAGTCTGAAATTATAAACCAGATCGGTATAGATAATAATGCAATCATAGATCAAAAATCACTAAAGGCGTTTTCATTGGAGATTTTTGAAAGAACATTTCTTATCACATCTGCCTTAAACATTCTAACACTTGGCGTAGCGAGCTTCGCTATTTTAATGAGCCTGCTGACACTAGCTGATAGACGTATACCGCAGCTTTCCCCAGTTTGGGCACTCGGCCTTACACGTTCGCAAATTGGAAAATTAGAGCTTTTGCGCGCAGTTTTACTTGCATTATTTGTCGTTGGTTTTTCTGTTCCAACAGGTTTGGTACTTGCATGGGTGCTGTTAAATGTCATTAACGTAAAAGCTTTCGGCTGGCAATTACCAATGTTTTTCTTCCCAATGGAATATCTTAAGCTTGGGTTTTTCGCTTTATTTGCTTCATTTCTAGCGGCAACATGGCCAAGCCTAAAACTAATTAGGACACCTCCAAGCGATTTATTAAAGGTTTTTGCCAGTGAACGTTAGGCTTCTGATTTTATTGGTCTTTTTACCCTATAACCTTTTAGCCCAAAGTTTTTCAGGTTTGGGAAGTACGGCGGAAGGTTTTGCGAATCCTGCACCAAATACAAATTTCGATTTTCCTTTGGATCATGGGCCGCACAACAATTATAGAATTGAATGGTGGTACCTTACTGCAAATTTATCAGGGGAAGATCAAACACCATATGGAATTCAATGGACTCTTTTTCGCACAGCGCGTTCACCAAATGAAGAAAATGGCTGGCTTTCTAATCAGATATGGTTCGCACATGCAGCGATAACCACACCCAATGAACATTTCACCACAGAACGGTTTGCCCGAGGTGGTATCGGGCAAGCAGGCGTAAAAGCTGAGCCCTTTGAGGCTTGGATAGATGAATGGAATTTAAGTGGTAAAAACTTTGATGAGTTGAGCTTGAATGCAGCTGGACCAAATTTCGGTTATGACATGTCTCTTGAGGCAGAAGGCCCATTAGTATTTCACGGGGATAAAGGGTATTCAGTAAAATCTTCTGAAGGGCAAGCCAGTTACTATTACTCCCAACCTTTCTTCAAAATGAAAGGCACTCTAACACTACCAGAGGGAGATATAAATGTAGAGGGAAATGCGTGGCTTGACCGTGAATGGTCTTCTCAGCCTCTCTCTGAAAATCAATTAGGTTGGGACTGGTTTTCGCTATCGTTAGACAATGGGGCTAAATTAATGGGTTTTCAACTTCGTCAAACTGATGGTGTAAACTTTAGCTCCTCATCCTGGATTGAGCCAGACGGGTCACTAACTTCATACGGTAACAATGAATTCGTCGCTGAACCGGTGAAAGAAAGTAATGTGTACGACAAAAAGATTCCGACAGAATGGAGATTAAAACTTAAAGATCAAAATCTTGACGTTATTGTAAAAGCACTCAACCCAAACTCATGGATGAACCTTTCTATTCCCTACTGGGAAGGCCCAGTAGCCGTTTCAGGTAGTCATTCTGGACTGGGCTATTTAGAAATGACAGGTTATTGAAAAATACCTGTTTCCAAACGACATTTAAGTCGCAATTGGAAAAGACGTTTACAAATCAGTGTCACATGATCTGAGTTAGTCAATGCACAAGGTTTTTAGATGCCGTTTGATCTTGATAAGGTAGTCAACGAATACCGTGAAAATGGTTATGTTTCAGGTCTACCAATACTTTCAAAATACGAAGCAAGAAAGTTACAAAATTACATCGTAGAATTAGAAAAAAAATTCTCGAAAGGAGCGGGCGGGCATTCTCTTAATCAATTTTTTCGAGTGAATGGGCATGTAGTAATCCCCAAGCTCGCCGAAATAGCTCGCAACTCCACTATCCTTGACATTGTTGAAGCCATATTAGGTCCCAACCTACTCGCTTGGTCTGTTGAACTATTCATAAAAGAAGCAAAAAGCGTGAAAACCGTATCTTGGCATCAAGATATTACGTATTGGGGTATGGGTGAAACTGATGACGAAGTCACTGCATGGCTTGCGTTGTCAAATGTAACTGCTGAAGCGGGTTGCATGCGATTTATCCCAGGCAGCCATAAACAAGGTCTAGTCCATCACAATGATACTTTTGATAAACACAACTTGTTATCAAGGGGCCAGGAAATCGCTGATGTATGTGAAAAAGATGCAGTATATGGGCCACTTTTGCCTGGACAAATATCTCTTCATCACGGGAGGTGTTTTCACGCTTCTGGTCAAAATCAATCTAACGGAAGACGAATTGGAATAGCCATTCGTTATGTCACACCAGAAGTTAGAGATCATGCCCCTGGCCACGATTGGGCTATGCCAGTTAGGGGAGAAATACCTAGAGGAGGATGGGATTGTATAGCCGGACCTCGTGGACTATTTCATCCAGAAGATTTAATGCTTTATAACCGAATTCTTTCCGGCCAAGCTCAAACACTTTCTCAAGGCGCCACAAACGAAGTTAAGCTATATGGATCATGAATTAAAAAAGAAGGAAAAAAAAGTAAGCTTCACAGCAATGAAGGATGGTACTCGTGAGGATTACGAAATCTTGGCAGAATTAGAAAAACCATTCTTAGCCCTAACTGCAGATAGAATTTTACAGGAATTACGCCAATCGGGAGAAACAACTCTAGAGGGCTATCAGATTACCCGATTAGAGCATGCTCTGCAATCAAGTACTCGTGCAATGCGTGCTGGTGCTGATATAGATTGGATTGTTGGAGCTTTGCTTCATGATATTGGTGACGGTCTGGCGCCACAGAACCATGATCGTATGTCTGCAGAGATAATCAGACCATTTGTTAGGTGGGATGTAGCCTGGACGGTTGAACATCACGGCATATTTCAAATGTTGTATTACGCTCACCATTATAACTGGGATCGTAATGCACGCGACAGATTCCGTGATCATCCACTTTTTAAAAGCTGCGAAGATTTTTGTGAACGCTGGGATCAGTCAAGCTTTGACCCTGAATACCCTATAGAACCGTTAGACACTTTTGAGCCAATGGTGAAAGAAATCTTTAATAGAAAAGCCTACGATCCAAAAATCATTCGCGAGGGATATGTTTCATCACTTACTGGATAGTTTTTAAAGTATGAGGACATAGAAAATATTGCATGTTTGGTTTTAGACAGCTACTTCCCCTATCATAATATGACTATTTTTCGTAAATAATGAGGTAAATATGCCAATATCAGAGAAAGATGTTTCTGAAGCAAGACAAGCTTGGGGTGAGGCTCTGATTGAAATTTCAAAAATATTTGAAGCTGATGGTATAAAAAAAGCTCACTCGCTCGCGAGTAAACTTTTAGACGACTTATATGGCTTTGACCTTGGATCAGTATTATTCAAACCGACTTTAAGCGGTGGCAAAAAAACCTTTCGCAATGATAAAGAGGGAACTTTATCCTACTTTGTCGGACACAATCCTAAATTTCCTAACGATAGTGGATTTGGACTAAAATATTGGAGAGAAGTTCAGTTTGATACGGCTAATATATTTATTGAAGAAACTGTGGCTATGTGGATGGGATGGGTAACTTTGATTGATAAAAATGGTGATATTACAAAAGTGGATAAGAGCTGGGGATATAAACAGGATTCTAGCGGAAACTTAAAAATAGTTCTGCATCATTCATCTCTACCTTATGAGGGATAAGACATTTAAAAATAATTTACGTACTATTTTGAAATAGCAGAGAAGCAAAGATTAAAATGCCAATTAAATTCACCAGAAGCGATTTCCCAAAAGGATTTATATTTGGAACGGCAACTGCTGCCTATCAAATAGAAGGTTCCTCGAATGGCAATTGCGGCCCTTGTCATTGGGATACCTTTTCTGCGACGCCTAAAAATGTGTTTAAAGCCGAAAATGGATCCACAGCATGCGATCATTTTCATCGTTTTGAAGAGGATTTGGATCTAGTTCAAGCATGTGGATTTGACGCCTATAGATTTTCAACATCCTGGGCGAGAGTAATGCCTGATGGTAAAACTATAAATAAAGAAGGCTTAGAATTTTATGACCGTTTGGTCGATGCTATTTGTGCAAGAAATTTGAGGCCTAACCTTACACTTTATCATTGGGATTTACCATCGGCATTGGCTGATATTGGCGGCTGGGCAAATCGAGAAACAGCAAAACGGTTTGTGGATCACACTAATGCTGTTATTCAATGTGTTGGGGATCGCATAGACACTGTTGCAACGATAAATGAACCTTGGTGTGTAGCATGGCTCAGTTACTTCCTTGGGCATCACGCACCAGGTTTGCGAGATATACGAGCAGCTGCCAGAGCTATGCATCATATCTTACTTGCACACGGATTATCGGTCGATGCGATGCGTTCACTAGGAACTTCGAATATTGGTGTTGTATTGAACCTTACTGAGGCTCATCCAGCGAGTAACAAACCTTCTGATGTGAATGCAAAAGACCGCCTCGACGGAATTCATAATCGTTGGTTCCTGGACGCAATATTTAAAGGCGTATACCCTCAAGATATTCTCAATAAACTTTATGAATTTATGCCAAAGAACTTTAAGGACGATATGAGCCTAATTTCTGAACCAATCGATTGGCTTGGCATAAATTACTATACAAGAGGAATAGTAGCTGATGACCCAGCAGAGCCTTGGCCATCTCTTAAAGATATTGAGGGGTCAATGGATAAGACCCAAATGGGTTGGGAAAT
>MDTB01207030.1_pt1 | contig 10789 bp, 12 predicted proteins | sample 811161 | NCBI WGS metagenome assembly MDTB01 (sample SAMN05326650, study PRJNA326480) | marine metagenome | isolation source: seawater | place: Mediterranean Sea | collected 2009 | reverse complement strand
GTATACTTCGCCGCTCTTCAGGCGCGTAGCTCAGTTGGTTAGAGCGCCACCTTGACATGGTGGAGGTCGTTGGTTCGATTCCAATCGCGCCTACCAAATCGCGACCACATTGGAAGGCCCTTGGTATGGGTCACCAAATTGGAGTTAAACATGCCCATAATCACCCTACCCGATGGTTCCAAGCGCGAGTTTGAGCGATCAGTCTGTGCAATGGACGTTGCCGAGTCGATCGGTCCGGGTCTGGCCAAAGCGACCATATGCGCCAGAGTAGACGGCGAACTAAAAGACGTGTCCGATATCATCAAGGGAGACGTCAACATCTCTCTGATTACCTCCAAGGATCCCGATGGGGTTGATGTTATCCGTCACTCGTTTGCGCATCTGGTCGGTCATGCAGGCAAGCAGCTATTTCCCGGGATAAAAATGGCGATCGGCCCGGTCATCGAAAACGGTTTCTATTACGACATCGACTATGATCGTCGACTTAACTCTGAAGATCTTGAGGCGCTTGAAAAGCGAATTAAAGAGCTTGTGAAGACTGATTATCCGGTCATTAAACGATGGGCATCACGCGATGACGCTATCGCAGAATTTAAAGACCGTGATGAGCCTTATAAGCTCGAGATTATCGATCGAGATATTCCTGATGACGGCAGCAAGATAGGCCTCTACCACCACCAAGAATACATGGATATGTGCAGAGGGCCGCATGTCCCAAACACCCGGTTTCTTCGTCATTTTAAGTTGACGAATGTGACAGGGGCGTACTGGCGCGGTGATGTGAACAATAAGCAGCTCCAGCGAGTTTATGGGATTGCGTTCGCATCCAAACAAGAGCTGGATGCACATCTGAGGTTCTTGGAGGAGGCCGCGAAGCGGGACCACCGTAATCTAGCGAAAACGTTGGATTTGTTTCATTTGCAGGAGGAGGCGCCAGGCATGGTGTTCTGGCATCCAAACGGATGGACTGTCTATCGGGTCCTTGAGGATTATATTCGGGAGCGTCTGGAGCACGCTGGATATCAGGAGATCCGTACTCCACAGCTTGTCGATCAGCGTCTGTGGGAAGCCTCAGGTCACTGGGATAAGTACCAGGAAAATATGTTTGTGACATCAAGCGAGAGTCGTGACTATGCGGTGAAGCCCATGAACTGTCCGTGTCACGTGCAGATTTACAACAAGAAAATCACGTCATACCGAGAATTACCCATCCGGTTGGCGGAATTTGGTTCCTGCCATCGTAATGAGCCCTCGGGGTCACTCCACGGCTTGATGCGTGTGCGTAACTTTGTCCAGGATGACGCGCACATCTTTTGCACCGAAGATCAGATCACTGATGAAGTCATAACATTTAATCAGTTGTTGACCGAGGTCTACCACGATATGGGCTTTGATGCCATTATCGTGCGTATCTCAACCCGCCCGGAGAAGCGCGTTGGGGACGATGCGACCTGGGACAAAGCAGAAACAGCACTTTCTGACGCACTTGATAGCCTAGGGGTTGAGTGGGACGTGTTACCCGGTGAGGGTGCGTTTTATGGTCCAAAGATCGAGTACTCTCTCAAAGACTGCCTAGGTAGAGTGTGGCAGTGTGGCACGATGCAGGTTGATTTCTCGATGCCGGGACGACTCGGCGCCGAATATGTCGCCGAAGATGGTTCGAAGAGAGTACCTGTGATGCTACACCGGGCGATCCTTGGAAGTTTGGAACGCTTTGTAGGTATATTGTTAGAAAATACAGCCGGTCTGCTTCCGCCCTGGCTATCTCCAACTCAAGCAGCTGTCCTGACGATCACGGATTCACAGCACGAATACGCAAAAAAAGTGGAAAAAATGCTTGCCGCTCAAGGTCTTCGGATTAAATCCGATTTGCGCAATGAGAAGATCGGCTATAAAATCCGCCACCATACTCTACAGCGGGTCCCATATTTACTCGTGATCGGCGATAAGGAAGTGGAGAACCAGCAGGTGGCTGTGCGGACCCGTTCCGGTGAAGATCTCGGTGCAATGAGCCTGGACGCTTTTGCAAACAGGCTTCACGGAGACATTGGGTTGCGTGGTCGTTTCGATATTGACTCGGAGAAAGAGTAATCAGAAGAGCACAACCCAAGGGTGCGCCGGGGGAGAAGCGCACACCGATCAATGAAGAGATTCGTGCCCCTAAGGTGCGGTTGATCGGACCAACAGGTGAACAAATCGGTGTTGTTAACACGAATGATGCGATTGTCGCGGCTCGTGAAAATGATCTTGATCTTGTACTTATAGCGGAGTCCTCAGATCCTCCAGTTGCGAAGATTATGGATTTTGGCAAGCGGTTGTACGAGGAGAAGAAAGCCAAAGCTGCCGCGAAGAAGAAGCAACACCAGCTGCAGGTTAAAGAAATAAAATTTCGTCCGGGAACGGACGTCGGAGACTATCAGGTCAAACTGCGCAACCTGGTGCGTTTCCTCGAGGACGGCGATAAGGCCAAGGTAACCATTCGGTTCCGAGGCCGTGAAATGGCCCACCAAGAACTCGGCATGCAAATGTTGGAGCGTTTGGAAAAGGACCTCGAAGAGTATGGAGTTGTCGAAGCGCGCCCGAAATTAGAGGGCCGTCAGATGATCATGGTCTTCGCGCCGAAAAAGAAGTGAGAGCAACATGCTCTAATGCGGAGTGAAAAGGAAATATGCCAAAACTCAAAAGTAACTCAGGCGCGCTAAAGCGTTTTAGGCCGACTGCAAAAGGCTTTAAGCACAAGCAGTCTTTCCGTAGCCATATTCTGACGAAGAAGAGTACCAAGCGTAAGCGTCATTTACGCGGTACCTTGATGGTTGCAGCCTCTGATATCAAGCTGATTCATCGCATGCTTCCAGGTGTTCGGTAACAGGAGAGACCCATGCCAAGAGTTAAACGCGGTGTCACCGCACGTGCGAGTCACAAGAAAGTTCTGAAGCAGGCGAAGGGATACTACGGTGCCCGTTCGCGCGTGTTTCGTGTTGCTAAACAAGCGGTAATCAAAGCGGGTCAGTACGCATACCGTGACCGCCGTCAGAGAAAGCGTCAGTTCCGTGCGCTTTGGATTGCCCGTATTAACGCCGGTGCGCGTGAATGCGGTTTGAGCTACAGCCGTTTCATCGATGGTCTGAAAAAGGCCAATATTGAAATGGATCGTCGTGTACTCGCAGATCTTGCGATGAACGAGAAGGTTGCATTTGCTTCACTCGCAGAGCAAGCAAAGCAAGCACTCGAACAGGCGAACGCTTAATTTCAAACCTCCAGGGTGACTGAAGGGAAGGCCGCCTGGACAACCTCCTCGCGGCCTTTTTTATGCTGTTGGACTCCAAATGGACAATTTACAGAGTATTCAAGATAAGGCCTTGGTGTTAATCGAATCCGCAGATTCGCTGGCGCACCTTGATGATGTACGCGTGAAATTTCTTGGTAAGAAGGGATTGATTAGTGCGCAAATGAAGACACTTGGCCAATTGTCTGCTGAAGAACGGCCAGAAGCTGGCGCGAAGATCAACGCGGTCCGTGACCGTGTGACAGAAGCGCTTGAGGCCAAGAAGAGAACCCTTGAAGTCGAGGCTGAAACTCAGAGTTTGTTGCGTGACGCTGTGGATGTGACCATGCCGGGTCGTCCGCAAGAAATCGGAGGGTTGCATCCGGTGACGCGCACGCTTGACCGGTTGAATCGACTGTTTGCAAGTCTTGGTTATACGGTCGTAACAGGTCCTGAGATAGAGGATGACTGGCACAACTTTGAGGCCCTGAATATCCCATCGCATCACCCCGCGCGAGCAATGCACGACACTTTCTATTTTGACGATGGTCAGGTATTAAGAACGCATACTTCACCTGTGCAGATTCGGACTATGGTGAGTGAAGAACCGCCAATCCGCATTGTGGCACCAGGGCGTGTCTATCGGTGTGATAGTGATTTAACGCACACACCGATGTTTCATCAGATTGAAGGCTTAGTGGTTGATCAAGACATCAGCTTTGCCGATCTTAAAGGCACGATCATTACCTTCTTAAATCGCTTTTTCGAGGCAGATCTTGATGTTCGATTCAGACCGAGCTATTTCCCGTTCACAGAACCATCCGCTGAAGTCGATGTCCAATGCGTGATGTGTGAAGGCTCAGGATGTCGTGTGTGTTCTCACACTGGCTGGCTTGAGGTCATGGGGTGCGGCATGGTGCATCCGACAGTCTTTGAGCAAACGGGCGTCGATACCTCTGTCTACACAGGCTTTGCATTTGGTATGGGTATTGAACGTTTAGCGATGCTCCGATACGGAATTGGTGATCTTCGCCTGTTCTATGAAAACGATTTGCAGTTCCTCAACCAGTTTCACGGATAGACATGAAAGCAAGTATCTCTTGGCTGAAGAGCCTGTGTCCGACTGATTTATCGGTCGATGAAATTGTCAGCCGATTGACGATGGCTGGACTTGAAGTGGACGGCGTTGAAGCTGCCGCCAAGCCGTTTACACATGTTGTTGTCGGCGAGGTGCTTTCCGTCTCTCAGCATCCGGATGCGGATAAGTTGAATGTGTGTGAAGTCACCGACGGTGAATCAACCTATCAAGTCGTTTGTGGTGCGCCTAATGTGCGAGCCGGTCTAAAGGTTCCTTTTGCACGCGTTGGTGCTGTGATCGGTGAAGACTTTAAAATTGAACAAGCCAAGCTTCGTGGTGTTCAGTCAAATGGCATGCTCTGTGGTGCTGACGAGTTAGGTCTGTCAGACGAACGTGACGGCTTAATGGAGCTGCCAGATTTTTTTGTGACAGGTTCCGACTTTGCCGAACAGTTGTCACTTCCTGATGAGGTGGTGGAAGTTGATCTCACACCGAACCGCGGTGATTGTTTGTCGATCACAGGTTTAGCTCGTGAGCTTGGCGTTTTGAGCCAAGCTCAGGTTTCGTTTGTTGACTGTGACCCTGTGGATCCCGAATCTGACGAAACGCACGATGTGTATTTGTCGGCGCCAGAGGGTTGCCCATGTTACGTCGGTCGTGTCATCGAGAATGTTGATGTAAGTCGCCCAACGCCGGTTTGGATGGTCGAGCGTTTGCGCCGAAGTGGTGTTCGTTCAATTGATGCAATTGTGGATATTACCAACTACGTCATGCTAGAACTCGGACAACCTATGCACGCGTTCGACCGTGATCAATTGGTCGGGGCAATCGATGTACGGATGGCGAATGATGGCGAGCAACTGGTGCTTCTTGATGGGAAAACACTCACATTGACCAATGATGTCTTAGTGATTGCTGACCAAGAAAAACCATTGGCGCTAGCCGGAATCATGGGTGGTGAGCATTCCGGTATTTCTGAGAAAACAACGTCAGTCTTTCTCGAGAGTGCATATTTCAATCCAATCACAGTTGCTGGAAAGGCGCGGTGCTATGGATTGCATACAGACGCGTCAGCACGCTTTGAACGTGGCGTTGACTGGCAGTTGGCTGAGCGTGCGTGCCAGCGTACGACAGCGCTCTTGATTGAGATCTGCGGCGGTACGCCTGGCCCAGTGATGATTACTGATAACGAGCAAGCACTCCCAACAATGCATGTTGTTGAGTTGTCAAACGCGCGGATTGAACAGCAACTCAAAATTAATCTGTCGACAGAAGCAATTCAGCAGATGCTCGAAGCGCTCGGGTTTGGCGTCGAAGTGGTCGATGGTGGGTTCCGCTGTGTAGCGCCAAGTTGGCGCTTTGATGTTTCCATCGAACAAGATTTGATTGAAGAAATCGCACGAATCTACGGATACAACAACCTGCCGACATCGTTGCCAGCTCAAGCGCTGACGATGGCTTCTGTCCCAGAGACCGATACACCACTCATGCGTTTAAAGCATTATTTGGTGGATCAAGATATTCAGGAAGCAATTACTTACTCGTTTGTTGATCCGGAAACACAGGCGGTTCTTGGTGATGGTATTGCGGGTGTTCGCCTTGCTAATCCGATTGCTTCGAACCTCGCGGAAATGCGTCGCTCATTGCTTTCAGGCTTGGTTGAAGCCGTTCGCCACAACGTCAACCGTCAAGCATCTCGCGTCCGATTGTTCGAAACAGGACAGTGCTTCGTATCGCAAGGCGATGAACTCGACCAATCTGAACGCGTTGGTATCGCAATCTATGGACAGAGCGATCCACTGCATTTCAGTGGTGACCGTGCGGTCGACTTCTTTGACCTGAAAGGCGTGGTTGATGGACTCGGTATGATTAATGGTGGAGCCGAATTGAACTGGGGGCCATCAGAGCATCCAGCGTTGGCCCCAGGCCAGACAGCGAGCGTCAGTTTGGACGGCAAAGTCCTCGGTGTTGTTGGTCGACTGCATCCAAAGTTGGCGCGAGAGCTCGATTTGCCGAAACCTTTGTTCTTGGCGGATTTGGCACTTTCTCCGCTTTTATGTGGACAAGTTACTGCTTTTAAAGCAATTTCGCGTTACCCTAAAGTGCTTCGTGATTTAGCGATCGTCGTTGATGGTGGCGTCACGTGGCAGCAGATTGTTGATGCGATAACAGGTCTTTCAGACGCACGCATCCAATCGGTTAAATTATTTGATATGTATCGTGGAATGGGGGTTCCTGAAGGGCGCCATAGTCTTGCACTCTCACTGAGTTTGCAAGATCCAGAGAAGACTCTGGATGACACGGCGATTCAAGAATTAGTGGACCAGGTTGTTCAGGTTCTGCATGAACAAACTGGCGCAGAGTTAAGAGGATAAGCACAGTGGCGGCACTTACAAAAGCAGATTTATCTGAACATCTTAACGATGTTGTAGGATTGAATAAGCGCGAAGCCAAGGAAATGGTCGAAATCCTTTTCGATCAACTGGGCGAATCGTTAATTTCCGGCGATCCGGTCCGTCTGTCAGGATTTGGTAACTTTGAACTGAGAGATAAAAACGAGCGTCCGGGCCGAAATCCAAAAACGGGTGAAGAGGTCCCTGTCAGTGCGCGTCGTGTTGTGACATTTCGCGCTGGACAAAAGCTTCGTTCACAAGTTGAGTTATATCACCCACTGGATGATGAGTGAGCACTGTGGATCTCTTCGATGATGATTTGCCCCAGATCCCTGATCGGGTGTATTTCACGATCGGAGAGGCCAGTCGTTTATGTGGTGTAAAACCACATGTCCTAAGATATTGGGAACAAGAATTCGAGCAACTCCAGCCCGACAAGCGTCGTGGTAACCGCCGATATTATCGTTATCAGGATCTGATTATGATTCGTCGTATCAGAGCACTGGTGCACCAACAAGGTTTCACGCTATCCGGCGCAAAGCTGCGGATTCAAGAAGAAGATGAAGCGCGCGTCGAAGCAACGCACGATGATTCCAAAGGGATGGCGCTTCGCGAAGTCATCCGCGAGCTGGAGCAAGTTCGTCGGTTGCTGTCTGATTAGGACGCTGTATACTCTCACGCTTACGGGGCGTGGCGCAGTCTGGTAGCGCACTTGCATGGGGTGCAAGGGGTCGCAGGTTCAAATCCTGCCGTCCCGACCAAGTCGGAACTGTCGATGTCTCAATCAGCATTCACGCGCCTTGAACTCAAAATACCACCGCCAGTGATCGTTGGTTTTGGTGGACTGCTTAACTGGTTTGCGACTCGTTGGGCCAGTGATTTATTTTCACCTCCCTGGCTCGTTATTAGTACTTTGATTCTTGTTTCAGGTGCCTTTGGTGTGGCAGGGGTTTTGGGATGTATACGGTGCAACACGACTGTTCATCCGTGGAGTCCGGATGAGACCACCGTTCTGGTGACTCAAGGGGTCTTCCGACTGTCCAGAAATCCCATGTATCTGGCATTGTTGCTTCTTCTTCTCGCTTACTACCTTTATCAGCCAACATGGGTAAGTCCGTTCATTTTTATCTTTGTGAGTTGGTATTTAACGCGCTTTCAGATCCTTCCAGAAGAACGAATCTTGTCTGAAAAGTTTGGTGATCAATACCAGCACTATGTGTCTTCGGTGCGCCGGTGGCTCTAGCGCGGAGTCGATCATCACGAGATTGTCATCGATTCGTCATTGACTTTGCCTGAGAACGTGCGACGCTGTAAGGGCTCGTATGCTTAGCATGTGTCCGCCTGACCGCAACACTGACTGGCATTTAAAGTGAAACGCGCGGAGATTCGAGCATCTGCGCAGTTGCGAAGGAAAACGCATGCAAACTGGTAAAGTAAAGTGGTTTAACGAAACCAAGGGTTTCGGTTTTATTGTTCCTGATGCAGGTGGTGACGATGCATTCGTGCACGTGACAGCTGTGAAGGAAAATGGGATCGAGCGGTTGGAAGACAACCAACGTGTCGAATTTGACTTGGCAGAAGGCCGTAACGGAAAATTGTCAGTCAAGACATTGAAGTTGATCGACTAATCGATGACCGATTGGCTGTCGGGCATTTAGGTGCCCGTCGCCTCTAACTGTCTATTCATCTCCAAAACATTGAGTGCAACGGTCTCTCCGACCGAAGGCAATAAAATTGCATCGTCTTGGTAGCCTGCATCCAATGCCGCTTTTTGAAATCGGTATGCTGGCTCAAATGTATTTTCCTGTGATAACTCGATCGTTCCCCAGTGCATCCCTAGTAGCGACTTAGCCTTGATGGCCTTGCTCATTTCTACGGCTTCTTCTGGTGACGCATGAACCGAACGAAGTAGCTTGCGTGGTGCGTAAGCACCGATCCCGATTAACGCAAGATCAATTGGACCATATTTATGACCAGTCTGTCGGAACACAGGTCCCATCGCTGAATCTCCACCGAAGTACACTTTGAACCCGTGATACTCAAACAAGAATGCTGCCCATAGCGATGTATTGGCATCGAATACACCGCGTCTTGAATGATGGATGGCGGGGAGTGCTGTTACTTTAATATCGCCAGCATACGATGTCTGATGCCAGCCAAGTTCCGTCACGTTTTTAAATCCCCGTTTTTTAAACCAGGAAGCGAGGCCTGTCGGACACATGACTTCAACGGTTTCGCGATTCGGCAGATGCTTTAGGGTATGCCAGCATAAGTGATCGTAGTGATTGTGTGAGATCACCAAGGTATCGATCTGACCGAGGTCAGTAATACCGAGGGGAGCTGGAATGAATCGTCGAGGGCCAGCAAAGCTCAATGGGCTTGCGCGATTTGCTAAAAACGGATCCAACACAATCCGTCGACCACCGAGTTGCAAAACGAATGCTGCATGTCCAAGCCATGTAATTGAATGCTCGCTGGCAGCCTCGAGTTGCTGTAATGCAATTTCTGGAGGTACGACATGGTGTTGAGGCCATTCTTTTGGCACCGGCCGAAAGGCTTGTTTGACCACGTAATTCCAAAAATCTTTAAGGTTGCCTGTGGAGTGAGGACTTCCCGGCGGATTGTGGAATCGTTGGCGTTTGGGAAAGGTAAAGGTTGCTTTGGTTTGTGTTGACTTGGTGACTGATACGCGTTCTGGATGAATGACAACTGGATCTGACATTCTAAAAGCCTCCCGGTTTTTATAGAGTGTAAAGACCAAATATGACTAAATTATTGGTGATCTTTTTTCATTAAATTGTCACCAAACTGTCATGATCGATTGACCCAAACTAAATGCCCCCGGCGAGCCACTTGTTCACCACGGAATTGATACGCACAAAGCGCTCCATCATTCAAAGCAACGCTGTAATCCAAACAGACAGCGTGTGGATGTTGGATTCTTGGTGTCCCACGCATCCAGTAATGACCAAAGAAGCAAAGAGGCCCTTCATAATTCGGCGATCCATGGGGTATTGGTAGATCTGGGATAATGTGTCGCTGACTGTCGTCGATCACTGCTGCTTCACGAAAAGTTGTCTGTTCGGGCGCCCACCAATTGACTCGAATGCGTCGACGCTTGATCCCGTAGTAATCTTGAAATGAGATGTCATCAGGTAGTCGCGCCTCAAGTCCATTGAGAAGCGTTTCACGCGCCTCCCAGGGTCTGGAGCCGGAAACCCCCGTTTGCTCATAGAAAGATCGGTCAATCGGGCTCTGTGTGTCTGTGAGCAGTGACGAGAGGTCGGATTGTGCCTCGATATTCCAGCACGCATGCACCGCGCGCACCTGTCCATTGTCGAACCATAAAGGAAGTGTTGCGAACCAGTCGAGTGTTTCTCGATAGCCATTGACATCATTCGCATAGGCATCGAGAAAATCCTGGTGTTGCCGGATATGGTTTTCGGTATGACTTCGGACGTATTGACCTGGCTTGTCGATGCGCTCTGTTACAAAGCCAACCGCATTGAATTCATGATTGCCAGTCAGACAGGTTGCATATCCGAGCTCGCATAGCTCTCTGGCAATCTCGACCGTCTCTTTTTGTTCTGGACCGCGATCAATTAGATCCCCAAGGAAAACCAGTTGACCGTCCCCTTGAGTCCAACCATCTGATACAGAGCGCGTGTAGCCGAGTTGAGCGAGTAATTGCTTGAGCTCAGATGCATACCCGTGAATATCGCCAATGAAGTTAATCAACATCTGTACATGCTACGTCAACTAGAGTTGCGGTGTCCCGTAATACTGGCCAATAGCAACCATGAGAAATCCGACCAGAAACATCGAACCAAGGACTTTAAACACATCGATTCGCGTCTTTTGCTTTAGCAAAATGGGGTTGAGGAGCCCAATTGGAAGACCCCAGACTGCGAGCGCACGGACAATATTTCCGAGCCCAAACATTAAGTCAAACACGCGTTATTCCGCTGAATGTGCTTTTGGCCGCAACACCAGTCCAATGATCAAAGCAACAACCGCCATTGCACCCAGAGCACTGACGATCAGTTGCCACAG
>MDTB01183973.1_pt1 | contig 10789 bp, 12 predicted proteins | sample 811161 | NCBI WGS metagenome assembly MDTB01 (sample SAMN05326650, study PRJNA326480) | marine metagenome | isolation source: seawater | place: Mediterranean Sea | collected 2009 | reverse complement strand
TCCATCATTCTTTGACCACCGCTACAACTAAAAAAAACAAGAGGAGTTTTATTATTTATTGCATGTTGAACACCAGTTATAAAAGCCTCACCAGATGCCGCACCGAAAGATCCACCGATGAATCTAAAATCTTGGGCACCCACAGTTACGTCAATATTTTTTACTTTACCTTTTGCAATAAGAACGGCATCATTTTGACCAGTCTTTTTTCTAGCATCACGCAATCTATCTTTATATTTCTTATTGTCTACAAATTGTAAAGGATCATCGATAGGAAGTGGTGAATCTATAATTTCGAACTCTCCATTATCAAAAAATAAATTAAATCTATCTTTACAAGAAAGCTTATGGTGAGCCCCACATTTTGTGCAACAAAAAAAATTTGATTTAAAATCTTCTTTAAAAATTAAATTTTTACATTTACAAGATATCCAAAGAGTTTCTTCTGAGGAAGAGGTTTTCTTTTTAAATAATGACTTAATTTTTGGTTTAATAAACTTAGTTATCCAATTCATAAAATTTTCTTTTTCAATTTATATACCATTTTATTTAGCACTTTGGCAGTATTTAGGCGTTTTTTTAGAGAATTTGTAATAGCTTTACATAATTGGCTACCGACTACAAGCCCATCGGCTTTTTTTAGAGCAGCTATAGTTTTATCAGTAATACCGAAACCTATAACTATATTTTTGTTAAGATTTAATCTTTTTATTTTGTTGTAATTTTGAAGAATTTTTTTAGGTGAAACCTTTAGCTTGCCACCCGTAGTTGATAGCATAGAAATATAATAAATCATACCGTGCGAGTCTCTTATAATACTTTTCATTCTATCTTTCGATGTTGTAGGAGAGACTAGCTGAATAAAGTAAATAGAATTTTTTTTACATTTCCTAGCAAAATTTTTATTTTCTGGATAGGGAAGATCAACAATTATGAGACCATCAACTCCAGCGTCTTTACAGTTCTTTAAAAAATTATTTTCACCACTTTGATAAATTAAGTTAAAATATCCCATTAAAATTAAAGGTTTATCGGGATTTGAATCTTTAAATTTTTTTACAATTTGGAAAACATCCTTGAGTTTTATTCCATTTTTTAACGCTCTATGAGAGCTCCCTTGAATTTGTCCACCATCAGCGATTGGTGTGTTATGTGGAAAGCCAAGTTCTAGGATATCTGCATTCTTTGATATAGCGTTTAATATTTTAAGTGAATTATTTTTAGTATTGTCTCCAGCAACTGTATAAGTAATTAAAGCTGCTCTTTTTTCTCTTTTACAGTTTTCAAAAACTTTAGCAATTTTTGAATTCATCTCCTGTATGACCCCAATTTTTGCTTAATAATATCTTTGTCTTTAATGCTATCTCCGCAAGAATTAACAATAATAATTTCTGAAGATTTTAATTTAGGGGCAAGTCGGATCGCTTCGTGAAATGCATGGGACGGCTCCAAAGAAGGAGATATATTTTCTAATTTAGAAACCAATTGATAGGCTCTTAATGCTTCTTCGTCATTCGCAGATGTGTATCTTGCTCTTTTTGTATCTTTTAAAAAACAATGTAAAGGTGAAATTCCAGGATAATCTAAACCAGCAGAAATAGATTCAGTTGATCCTATTTGCCCTTCTTTATCTTGAATCACATACTGCGCGGCTCCGTGCAAAATTCCAATTTTAGATCCGTTTGTTAATGGAGCGGCGTGAAGTTTGCTATTTTTTGGACCACCAGCTTCAACGCCAACGAACTCAGCATCTGTATCCATAAATTCATTCCAAAATCCTATTGCGGAACTTCCACCACCCACACAATTAAGAAGTTTTATTTTTTTTGGAATTTTTCCAAACTCTTCTTTAACTTGTTCGAAAAGCTCCCTTGATATCTGAGCAGTGCTCCAAGCACAAATTTTAATAAATATATTGGGACCTACTGTTGATCCTACACACATGTGAGTAGTATCGCAGTTAGAAACCCAATATCTCATACATTCGCTGACTGCATCGACTAAAGTTTGACTACCTGTGGTGACAGGCACAATTATTGCTCCGTTTTTTTTCATTGCTTCAACATTTGGTCTTTGTCTTTTAATATCTTTTGCGCCCATAAATATTTTACATCTAAGACCAAATTTTTTCGCTGCCATAGACAACATTTTTCCAGCGTATCCAGCCCCCGTATCACCTACTATAAATTTTTTGCCTGCTTTTTTTTGCGATTAGGCAGTGGACTGTAGCATTATATATTTTATGGGCCCCACCGTTGGCTTCAGATACTACTTTTGCATAAATTTGAGCGCCTTTGAGATAATCTGTTAAATTTTCTAATTTAATAAATGGAGTGGGTGAACCAATATATGATTTAAAATATTCATCTCTCTCTTTTAAAAATTTTTTATCTATTCTTAACTTTGCGAATAGTTTTGTAAGATCATCTATTGGTTTTTTAAGTGTCTCAGGTATAAAATTGCCACCAAATTTTCCACCATACATGAAATTTTTGTCATGTTGGTCTATAAGCAATTTACCTTTTTTAATTTTCATTATTTATTTTTTTTAAACACTTCACAAATTCAATTATCTTTTTAGTATCTTTTACTTGATTTGTTTCCAAAGCACCAGAGACATCAACGATATCAGCTAATTTTGATAAATTGCCTAATTTATCTTTTGTTATATTGCCTGCTATCATTTTTTCTCCTTTAATTTTGATATCTTTTATCCAACTATGATCCCAGCTTAAACTTTTTTCATACCCTGAACTATCCCACAAAATAATATCTGATACATTTTGTAAAATTTTGTAGGTTTCAATGTCACTTTTATTTTTTACTTGTATTGTAGCTATAACTTTCTTTTTAAATTCATTTTTGATATTTTCTAAAGACTTGTTATCGTACTGACCATATAACTGAAAATAATCTAAATTAAGTTGAGAAAATTTTTTTAATTCTTCTAAACTTGGTTTTACTAAGACGCCGACATATTGAGTTTCATTTTTATTTATACTCAAAAGCCTTTTTGCTTTTTCATATGAGATATATCTATGACTTTTAGGATAATTCAAAATAAATCCACAAAAATTTACATTATTATTTATGCAAATTTCAACTTCTTTAGGATTTGAAAGTCCACAAACTTTTAATTTCATTTGTTTAGTTTAATGATTTTATTAATTTTTTAATATTATTTTTTATATTACCATTAACCAAACTTCTTCCCATTACAATAGATGTTGCACCATTTTTAAAAGCCTCTTCCGGTGACATTACTCTTTTTTGATCGTTTAAATTTTCACCTTTAAATCTTATCCCCGGAGTAATTATTTCCATTTTATTACAAATTTTTTTGATAAATTTTATTTCATGAGCTGAACAAACTATTCCGTCTAGTTTAGCAGTCCGCGCAAGCAAAGCCTGCTTTCTTACCAAATCTTTGATAGATTTTGTATGACCTACTTTTTTTATTGAAGAATTAGAAAAACTTGTAAGCACTGTCACACCTAAAATTTTCAATTTTTTATTATATTTTTTTGTTGCCTTTTTTATAGCCTTAAGCATTTGAAGACCTCCACTTACATGAACAGTAATGTAAGAAATATTTCTTATATCCTTAAGTGATTTTATGGCCGCAGAACTTGTATTTGGTATATCAAAGGTTTTTACATCTAACCATATATTTTTTACTTTCAATTTTTCTATAAACTTTCTTCCATTTTTTGAATAAAAAAACTCTAGCCCAAATTTATAACCAATCTTATAATTTTTAGAATTGATTTTTGAATTTTTGATAATTTTTTTTACTACTTGAGTACTGCTTGTATCACATGCAATAAAAATATTTTTCATTATCATTTATTTATTAGTTCTTTAAGTCTTTTACTAGCCCTAAATCTTACCTTATTTTTTTTTGGTATATAAATAATTTCGCCTGTTTTAGGATTTCTAGCATTTTTTTTTTCATTTATTTCTTTTATAAAAAATGATCCTAGGCCTCTTATTTCTACAGGCTTATTATTATAAAGGGATTGGGTGATTTTTTCTATAAAACTATCGAAAATTTGAGATAAAGTTTCACTACTTATCTTAGAATTTTTGCTTTTGAGTTTTTTAATTATTATTTTACGTGACAATTACTTATTTTTTTTTAGGTTTTTTTTTCCCTAATGCCTTTTCAAAAATTCCTTTTAAAGTAGCTCCAGATTTAGTAGCTCCAGCTCCAAATTTAGCCACTAAGCTTTTCTCCTCGTCTATTTGAGCTGCTTTAACGCTTAATTTTATCTTTCTTTTTTCTAAGTCAAGTTCTGTAATTTTTGCATCAAGTGCATTACCAGGTGAGAATACTTCTGGTCTAGCATCCGCTGAGGATTTTGCTAAATCCCCTTTCTTAATTGAAACAATTAACTTTTTCTCGTTATCTATAGTCACTTTAACTCCAGTTTTCATAACCTCGTGAATTCTTGTAGTAATTAGATCACCAACTTTTTTCTTATTTTCTTTAAACCAATCTAAAGGATCTTTGTCCAGGGCTCTTTTTGAAAATCTTATTTTTTCTTCTTTTACCTCAATTACCTTTACATCTATCATATCATTCTTTTTATATTTATTGAGATTGTCTTGTTTTTCATCAAAACTAAGTTCTTTATAGTGAAGCATACCTACCAAACCCGAGTCTAACTCACCAAAAATTGCTTTATCAGTAACATTTTTAATTTTTATTTTTACTTTTTGCCCTATTGAGTCTGTCACTTTATTCCAAGGATTATCTAAAGTTTCTTTATAAGATAAAGAAATTCTTTTAGCGTCTTTATCAATGTTAATAATTTTTACTTTGACATTTTGGGATGGCGATAAAACCTTACTAGGCTGTACATTTCTATTTTGCCAAGAGAGCTCACTATTATGAATGAGGCCTTCTACTCCTTCTTCTAGTTTAACAAATGCACCGTAATCCATTAATTTTGTACAAGTTCCCTCATAAATTTCACCTATTTTGAATTTTTTAGACAGATTTTCATATGGGTCTTCCGTCAAAGCTTTTATAGAGGCCGAAACTCTATTTGTAGTTTTATCAATTTTTGTAATTTTTACTTTAAGACTTTGTCCTATTGTTACTAAATCAGATGGTTTTTTTACTCTGCCATAAGATAAATCAGATACGTGAAGTAGTGCGTCTATTCCATCTATGTCTAAAAATATTCCCCAATCAGTCGTTGCTTTTACTTTAGCATTTTCAACTATGTCACCCTCTTTAAGATTTTTTAATGCTTCTTTTAATTCAGCGTTTTTACTTTTTTCTAAAACTGCCCTTCTACTTGTGCAAACATTACCTCTTTTTTTGTCTATTCTTGTAGCCACTACTTTTATTGGAGTATTCATTAAGTGATCAATTTTTTTAAGAGGACGCACATCTATCTGAGAGGAAGGCATAAAAGTTGGCAAACCATCTACTGTGCACACAACTCCACCTTTCACTTTTCCTGTTATAAAACCCGTTACCTCTTCCTGTGTATCAAATATTTTTTCCATTTTTTTCCAAGCAGCCATTCTTTTAGCTTTTTCTCTTGAAATAACAATTTCACCTTTAAAACTTTCTATTCTTTCCAAATATACCTCAACAGTTGAACCAACTTTTAATTTGTCAAAATTAGAATCATTTTTAAATTCCTCGATTGGAATCATACCTTCCATCTTTGCTTTACAGTCCACAACAACAAAATTTTTGGTAATTTCAGTTACTACAGCTTTTATGATTTCGTTTTCTTTAAGTTTTCTCTCTTTAAAGTCTTCGTTTAGTAAGGCTTCAAACTCTTTATATTTTGGATTTAATTTTGATTCTTTTTGATCTTGTTCAGTAGCCATACTTTTTTTTCATCGCTTTATCTATATGTTCCGACATTTTTTTTATCATTTGGTTTTTGTTTAATTTTCCGGTGTGGATTTCTAACGCATCTGTATGTTTGAGTAAAGGACTATGTTTCCTATTTTTGTCCCTTAAATTCCTCATTTTTATAGACCTTTTAACATCATTGAAATTTACTTTCGAATTGTTTTTACGTAGTTCTATGTAACGTCTTCTGGCAGCTTTATCTAGGCTACAAACAAAATAAAATTTTACGTCAGAACCAGGTAAAATTTCAGTAGAGATATCTCTGCCTTCAATAATGCAAAATTTATTCTTCTTAGAAAAAGAAATTTGAAATTTTTTTAAAATATTTCTGATTTTTTTTATTTTTGCTATTTTAGACGTGTATTCCGAAACTTCTTGGGAATTTAATTTAATTTTTTGAATTTTTTCAATATTAATATTTTTAAATCTCTTATTTAAAAAAAGTGTTCTATTTTTAGGTTTGTATTTTAAAAGTAAAAAACCCGCATATCTATACAACATACCTGAAGATAAAAATCTTAGTCTATACTTCTTTGCAATAAGTTTTGCTCCTGTAGTTTTTCCACTAGCCGCACCACCATCACAGCTTATGACTATTTTATTAAACTTTCTTTTTTTCAAATTTTCCTCCAAGAAATTTAATAATTTTTAAAAAGTTTGGCGAAGATGTTTTAACAGTTTCGAAATTATTTATTTGTGATTTTATACCGGTTACAAGAGAAAGAATGACCGTTGACATACATATTCTGTGATCACCTAAATTAGCAACCTTAATTTTATATTTCGATTTTTTAATATTTTTTTTTCCTGAAATAATAAGAGTTCCGTTTTTAAACTTTGATACAATTCCAACTTGTTTTATTATTTTTTGCATCTCCTTTATTCTATCGCTTTCTTTATTTTTGAGATCATTTATTCCAGAAAAATAAGACTTACCCTCTGTTAGTGCTGAAATAATAAATAGGATGGGATATTCGTCTGTAGTGTTTAAATAAAATTTTTTTGAAGCTCTAATAGGTTTAATTTTACCGCTAGTAACTAAAATATCACCAACTTTTTCATTATTTAAAATTCTCTTATTCACAAATTTTATCTTTGCACCACTTTTTTTTAGTAAATTATAAAAACCTATTCTTGTTGGATTTAATCCAACATTTTTTATCTTTAAAGAAGATTTATCTTTTAACAAAGTTAGTGCGGTAAAAAAAGCAGCTGAAGAAGGGTCACCAGCAACTTGAATTGAAAAGTTTTCTAAAGAATTTTTCCCCAAGATTTTAATTAATTTTCTTTTTTGAGATATAATTTTTATTGCATCTTTGTTATGATGTAAAATATTTTCAGTATGATCTCTACTCAAATATTTTTCTTTTATAATTGTGTTACCAAAAGAATTTAGAGCCGCAAGGATTACAGCGCTTTTTAATTGTGCTGAAGTTCCAGCTTGATATTCAATCCCCAACGGAATATTTGAAGATTTTATTTTAATAGGTAGATAAAATTTATTTTTCGGGAAAAACTCAGCACCAAACTCTCTCATTAAATAAATAATCTTTTGCATGCTTCTTCTTCTAAGCGATTGATCTCCCGTTATTTTTAAATTTAAATTCGGTGTTGATGATATTATTCCCAATATTAACCTTGCTAATGTTCCAGAGTTACCAAAATTTAAAACAGTGTTAGTATTTGCCCTAAAAGATCCTAGCCCTTTGCCGAATACTTTATATCTTTTATTTCCTACTTTTTTTATTTTTACGCCTAATTTTTTTAAACAGTTTATTGAAGAAAAAACATCCTCAGATTCTAAGACATTATCTACTGTAGATATACCTTCACTAATGGACCCTATTAAAAAGGATCGAATAGAAATTGATTTGTCACTATCTACCCTGATGTTTTTTTTAAAACTCTTTATAGGTTTTGAGACGTGTAAAGAAAATTTTTGGGAATTCATTTATTAAGAAGAGTATTGATTTCCAAAATATAATTGAATTGCTTTAGAAGATTTTAATATTTCACTAGGAGTGCCTGATGCTATTATTGATTGTTCACCTAGAACATATGCTCTATCGACAATATCAAAAAGATTTCTCACTTGGTGATCTGTTATAAGTATTGAGCAACCGTAAGATTGTATTTTTAAAATATATTTCTGTATATCTTGAACTACTATCGGATCCAATGCTGCCATAGGTTCATCTAATAAAATAACCTTAGGTTTATTTATCATTATTCTTGCCATCATTAATCTTCTAACCTCTCCACCTGAAAGAACGTTGCTGTTTAAAGTTCTTAAGTGTTGAAGATTAAATTCATCTAAAAGTTTTTCAGTAACTCTTCGTTGTTCTTCTGCATTTTTTATAGTTAGTTGGCAAATACCTAATAAATTATTATAAACTGACATATTAAAGACACTTCTTTGCTGACTTAAATATCCTAAGCCTAATGAGGTTCTTTCGTGAATTGGAATTTCAGAAATATCTTTATTGCTTACCAAAACTTTTCCTTTATCAGCTAAATGTTGCCCTATAATAATATTATACAAAGTAGATTTACCAGATCCATTTGGACCTAATAAGCCAACTATTTCTCCAGGAAACATTTCCATAGAAATTTTTTTTAAAATGGGTCTACCATCAAAAGATTTACTTATATCTCTTAGTTCAAAAATAGGCTTATTTTTTTTAAATTTTATTATTCTAAAACCTTTTTTCATTTTTTTAAATTTAAGTTAACTTGTTTTTCTTTATTTTCCATTAAAATTTCGACTAATTGATTTTCAATATTCAATTTTAAAATATCGCTTGAAAAATTTCCATCTAAACTTTTACCCCTAACATTTCCGTAGATATTAATCTTTTTATCCAAATTAAAATAGTCTAAATTATTGGCAAATATTAAATTTTGATCTTGTTCCACTTTTACATTTTCTCTAAATTCCATATCATTGGTTTTATTATTATATTTTCCTTTATCCCCATAAATATTCAAAATATTTCCATCTCTAAAATAAAAAATAGCGTGCATTCCTCGCATATCAATTAATTCTGGATTATCTTCATTGAACGTAGCTAATTCAGATTTTAGAAGATATCTGTTACCGTTTGCGTCAATCCCCTTATATTCGACATCCTCAAAAAAATTAGATTGCTCCTGTTCTGAAACAACTGTTTTATTTGGTTTCATTTCGACATTATCTACTTCTATTTTTTTCTCATAATAGAACGTAAAAAAAAGCACCAAAGCAGTGAAAAATAAAATAGTTTGAATTATCAGTAATCTTTTTTTTCTATAGGTCATTTTATACCAAATTGAAGAATAGAGTGAATATGAACTATTCCTTTTAAATCATAATATTTTTTTTTACTATTTATGTTTTTTTCAGAAGTTACTAATAAACTAGTGATCTTTTCTTTATTCATTATTGATAATGCTTTAGAGGCACTTGATCTCTCAGATATAAATATAGGTCGAGGATTCATATATTTTTTTAAATTTTCATTTTTTAAACCAAACCGCAAACTTCTTCTAGCATCACCATCGGTTAAAATACCTTTTACCTGTTTTTTATCTATAACAACTGCTACCCCGAGTTTGTATTTAGTAATCTTATTTGATGCTTTGAAAATATTTTCATTTAAATTTATTTTTGGTATTTTATTTCCACTTTTCATTATATCTTTAACTAACAATAAAGCTTGACCAATGTTTCCTCCAGGGTGATATACTTTAAAACGTTCTTTTGAAAATTTAATTTTACTCATTAACGCAACGGCTAAACAATCTCCGATAAGTAAAGTTATGCTTGTGCTTGTGGTTGGCACCATTCCAGTTGGGTCCGACTCTTTTACTAATGGAATTAAAATTTTTATATCACTAGCATTAATTAATATGCTCTCTGGTCTTGAGGCAATACCTATAACTTTAATACTGTATCTATTAGCATATTTTAACATATTAGAAAGTTCAGTTGTGTTACCAGAGTAAGAAAATACCAATAGAAGATCTTTCTTTTCAATTTGGCCAAGATCTCCATGATTTGCTTCACTTGGACTTAAGAAAAAAGATGAAATTCCTACAGAAGATAAAGTAGCTGAAATTTTTCTTGCAATTAAACCTGATTTTCCTACACCAGCACAAATTACTTTTCCTTTACAATTATAAATTGCATCTACTGCTTTAACAAAAGAATTATTAAAAACTTTATTTATTTTTTTTAACTCAGAAATTTGTTTAGTAGCAGATTTTTTTGCTAATTTTATATAATCTTTATTACTCATTAATGTTCAAAAATATCAAATTTAAAACCATTCTGATCTAATTCAATTCTTGTGTCTAAAAAACTTATACATCTTTTAAATAGATCCATTCTCTTCTCCCTTACAAGCATCTTTTCTAATTGTTCTTTGATTTTATGCAAATAGATGACATCACCTGCTGCATACTCCAATTGTTTGTCGGTAAGTTCGTCTATATCTTTATTCCAATCTGAGCTTCCTTGTCTTTTATCTAAGTTTTTATTACAGAATTCAAAAACTAAATTTTTTAAACCATGTTGGTCAGTATAGGTTCTGACAACTTTAGATGCAATTTTAGTATCAAAGATATTTTTTATTTTACATTTTAAAAAATATTCCAATGCATTTTTATCAAATCTAAGAAAGTGGCCTATCTTTAAAATTTTTTCATTTTCTAACAAAGAAACTAAGTTTGGAGCTTTATAACTATTTCTATCAGGCTGAATAATATATACCTCTCCATCCTCACCACAGATTTGTATTAAACTTAACTTATCTCTTTCAGGAATTTTTAAGCCAGTAGCCTCAGTGTCTATTGCAATACTTCCTTTAAATGAACTAGCTATTTTGGGAGTAATGTCGCCTTTTAATCTATGAATTTTTACCATATTAT
>MDTB01027431.1_pt1 | contig 10789 bp, 9 predicted proteins | sample 811161 | NCBI WGS metagenome assembly MDTB01 (sample SAMN05326650, study PRJNA326480) | marine metagenome | isolation source: seawater | place: Mediterranean Sea | collected 2009 | reverse complement strand
TTTTCAGCCGGCCTTGGGGTAACTTTTTTTCCCAAAATTGAGCCAGAACAAGCAGTTATCCAGGTGCTTTCACGTGGAGATTTAGCATACGCTGAACGCGATAAGTTGGTAAGAAAAGCAGAGGAAAAAATCCTTGATATCGCAGGCATTTCGGCCAATTATGCGAAATCTGAACCATCGAGTGGTCAACAAGCGAAAGACTCGATCGGCTTTGTACGAACAATTTTTGATGACTGGCAAAGTCGCAAAAAGGCGACAGTCATAATGGATGAAATTCGAGATAAACTTGATAGTCTTTCGGGAGTTCGAATAAATGTTCAAGCGCAAGAAGACGGACCTGGGGGAGGGTTACCGATCCATATAGAGATATACAACGATGACTTGAACTTGGCCGCCAAAGCAACCCAAAAAGTACGAGATTTAATGCAAGAAATTGGTGGTTTCGTCGATGCTGTTGATAGTAGGCCGATGCCAGGTATTGAATGGACAATTGATTTTGATAGAACTGAAGCAAGTCGCCATGGGGTCTCCATAGACTCATTAGGAAATATGGTTAAGTTACTCACCGCTGGAGTAAGTATTTCTGACTACCGACCAGACGATACTGATGATGAACTTGACATAAAACTTCGGTTTCCAACTAATCAACGCAACTTAGATCGTTTAGAAGAATTACGAATTCCAACCGCTTCGGGTGAATATGTACCGTTATCAGTTTTCGCTCGCTTGGTACCAAAAGCTAAGGGTGGAGATATAGAAAGAAAAAGCGGTCAAAGATTCTATTATATTGATTCTAATGTTTCCGAGGGTTTATTGCCAGTTAAACAGATTGCAAAACTTCAACAATCCCTTGCAGTTTCTCCACCGGACAAAACAAGTAAAATAATTTTTGCCGGCGAAGATGAGGATATTAAGGAAACACAACAATTTTTGAGTAAGGCTTTCTCATTGTCAATGTGCTTGATGGCTCTCGTATTAATGATTCAATTTAATTCAGTGTGGCAAACCTTGGTAACAATGTCGGCAGTTATACTATCATCAGGAGGTGTGTTTTTAGGGCTTTGGTTGATTGATCGTGCATTTGGAGTCGTAATGTGTGGCCTAGGAATTATTGCATTGGCAGGAATTGTCGTAAACAACAATATCGTTTTGATCGATACTTTTAACGAGTTTCGAAAAAGAGGATACGCTGCTAAAAATGCTGCATTCCATGCAGGCTTAGCTAGATTTAGACCAGTGCTATTGACATCTGTTACAACTATTCTGGGGCTTGTCCCCATGGTTTTTGGACTTACAATAAAATTTTCTGATAGAACTGTGTTGGTCGGAGCTCCCTCATCTCAGTGGTGGACTGATATGTCCAGCACAATAGCTGGCGGATTGACATTTGCGACAGTCCTCACATTACTCGCGACCCCTGCTCTACTCGTTCTAGGAGACAATGCAAATAAATTTTTAATCCAATTAAAGAATAAAGTAACAAGAAAAAATAACGAAGTTACAATTTAAAACTACTTTCTCGGGGTAAGTAACATTGCTTATTTAGCAGTCTGGTCTTTGCTTTGTTGTTGCCACATCTCATAGTAACGCGTTCCACGTTCCAAAAGTACCTTGTGAGATCCGGATTCAACTATTCGTCCTTGTTCAACGACAATTATTTGATCAGCGTGAGCAATAGTAGACAACCGATGCGCAATTGTTATAACAGTCCGTCCTTTTCCAATCGTTTTAAGACTTTTCAATATCTCTTGTTCAGTTTGAGTGTCGAGCGCCGAGGTAGCTTCATCTAACAAGAGAATTTTAGGGTTTTTTAAAAATATACGAGCAATTCCTACACGTTGCTTTTCTCCTCCCGAAAGTTTTAATCCTCTTTCGCCAACAAGTGTATCAAAACCGTCAGGTAACGATCTGATAAACTTGTACAATTGAGAGGCTTTGGCTGCTCTTTCTATTTCATTCTGGTTAGCGCCTTCCTTACCATACGCAATGTTGTATCCAATCGTATCATTAAACAGGACTGTATCTTGCGGTACAACTCCAATTTTCTCTCTCAAAGATAATTGCTGGACATCTCTTATATCCTGCCCATCAATACTTATGGCACCAGAGCGTACATCGTAGAAACGAAACATTAAACGTCCAATTGTAGATTTGCCGCTACCGGATGGACCAACTAAAGCAACTGTTTGCCCTGATTTAACCGTGAAAGAAATTTCTTTTAAAATTTTACGGTTACGGTTGTAATTAAACGTTACGGAATCAAACACAATTAGGCCTTTATTAACATTAATTGTCGGTGCATTAGGTTTATCTACTATCTCAACAGGTTGATCTAATACATTGAACATTTCACCCATGTCTACGAGAGCTTGTCTAATCTCTCGATATACAAAGCCCAAGAAATTCAATGGCAAAACTAACTGAACCATAATTGCGTTTATACCGACAAACTCTCCAACAGTTAATTGACCATCAATGACACCCAGAGCCGCTAAAACCATAACTGAGATAAGTCCGATCGTAATCAAAAATGATTGTCCGAAATTTAATAAAGCAAGCGAAACACCAGTTTCAATAGCAGCTTTTTCATATTCACGCATTGATGCATCGTATCGATTTTGTTCACGTCTCTCAGCACTAAAAAATTTTACTGTTTCATAGTTGATGAGGCTATCAATGGATTTTTGGTTCGCTTCATTATCCCTAGCATTCATTCTTCTTCTTATACTAACTCGCCAATCAGTTACCTTGAACGTATACCAGACGTAAAGAAGTATCGTTGACCCTACCAATAAAGCATAAGTCCAATCATATCTAACAACCAAAAGAATGCCGACTAAAAAGAATTCCAGTATTAGCGGTAATATTGAAAATAGTAGGAACCTAAGCAAGAAATCAACACCTTTTACCCCTCGATCAATAATTCTATTTAATGCTCCAGTTTTTCGATCCATATGAAAACGCAACGATAGAGCGTGAATATGTGAAAATGTGTCCAATGCCAAACGACGCAAAGCTCTCTGCCCAACCATCGCAAAAATACCATCTCGAAGTTCATTAAATGCAACCGAAAAAATACGCATAGCACCATAACTGACCACAAGCCCAACGGAACCGAGTCCAAATAATACCATTGGGTCGTCAGCTGTGAGATCGTTAGACAAAGAGTCCACAGCCCAAATCATAAACAGCGGAGTGCCCACAGTAGATATTTTTGCAATTACTAAGCAAATTAATGATAAACTTACTCGTAACCTTATTGCAAAATTATCGCTAGGCCACAAATGTGGAACAAGTTTTTTAAATATTCGAGTGTTATTTTCTGGTAATTTTTTAGTCATTATACCTTTACTATCAAAAAAGTCAGCCCAATATGCAGTTAGACACCGGCTTCCTCAAAGGAACATATTAATGGAGGAATATTTCATTCTAGTCTTCGGTTGGAATAGAAAATACCTGCCCTGGGTAAATAAGGTCGGGATCTTTTATCAAATTATTATTTTTTTCATAAATCTCGATATAGCGTATTCCTTTTCCAAAAATACGCCTTGCTATACGCCATAAGCTGTTACCAGTTTGAACAGTAATCGACCCAGAAACCATATTCACTAAAAAATCTTTAGATTCCTTTTTGAATGGTGTCATAATTCGACTTCTAACCGAACCGCTTCGATCTACTTCGTCGAGACGAAGTTCGTAAAGCCCAGGTTCTAAGCCAGTAAGTTCGGTGCTCCATCCTCCTGATGCACCAACTTTAGATGAAGTCATTAGAATATTATTGAGATAAACTAGAACCTGATTGCTCGGATTAGCGCGTCCAACCAATATTGCTTCACCAAGATCAGAATAGCTTATGCTATCAATTATTATTTCTTCAACCTGAATAATCTCTTTATTCTGTATAATTTTTATATCATCAGAAGAGCTTTGTACGATAACAGGCGCGCTCGCAGCACTCTCCGAAGCATCATTGTCGTTTTTAAAATTCAAGGGTAAAATTATGAAAATGTCGTCTGAAAGAGTCCACTCAAGCTCAACAGTACTTTCTTTATTAGTTTCCATTATCTCAGATGACTCTGGATTTATTTCTGGGACTTTACTTAAATTTTCTTTGATACTCCGAACAGTTAATGTCTTTGATTCCAAACTAGGCTTGACATTTCCTATCACTACAAATTCACCTTGATCATCAGACTCGGCTTTACCAATAACTTTTTCATTAGCCAAAATCTCTACGGCTACGTTAGGCTCGGCTTTACCTGCTACCAATGCCTCCCCCTTGTCATCAACTCTCATAACATCAACAGTTAACGAAGATTGAGGACTTTCTGTCTTCAATCCCGGTTCAATATTCTGTTCGCTAGCAATAGTATTCGAATTTTTCAACTCGGAAGGATTGACACGCTTACGGTTTGCTGACGAATTCAAATTTAAATCTGATTCAGACGAACCTTCCTCACTGTTTTCCAAGGTTAGCCCATTTTCAGAAGTTATAGCTTCTTTATTTGTTGACCTGTTTCCCAAATTATTGATAGATTTGCTTTTTTCATTTTCCGCGCTTTTTGAGATTTTAGGTTCAATAACTTTTATTTCAGTTTGTTTATTTTCTAGCTGATTACCTAATTCATTTTTGACAGCAATCTTACTTTCAGTTTGCATTTCTTCGGAATTTTTTTCAACATGATCACGAACTTTCTTTTCTTGCCCGTATTCATTAGGACGAGTTTTTTCCTGAGTTTCATCAAGTTTTTCTATTTTACTTGATTTCGGTACAAAATTGTCGTCTACCGTATTGTAGGACTTATCAATAATAACAAAGACCGCGACTACAACAAGTAGTAAAACAGCGACTAATGCTAACACCCAACCAAATTTTTTGAATAACTTTACCAAAGTAGCACTCCAAACAACCTCACTTATAAACACTATCAAATAAATTAAAAGCACTTTACGTTGAATTCATTAGTAGTTCAAAGAGGATAATCAAAATTGACAAGAAAAATAATCAAATCTGTCTGTGTTTTCTGCGGCTCACGCGATGGTGCAAACGACAAATACAGAACTGTGGCTATCCAGTTAGGACAAACGATTGCAAAAAAAAAATTAACGCTTGTATACGGTGGCGGAAATATTGGCTTAATGGGACATTTAGCATCAGCGGCTCAATCTAATGACTGTAAAATTCTAGGAGTTATTCCAAAACATCTAATGGAAAAAGAGGTCGGTAAAATTAATTTAAAAAATCTAATTGTTACCAGAAACATGCATGAGCGGAAAAAGATCATGTATTCAGAGTCTGACGCTTTCATTGTTCTTCCCGGTGGGGTTGGAACTCTAGACGAATTTTTTGAAATCATTACATGGCGACAATTGCAATTACACAAAAAACCAATTTTACTTTTGAATACTAATAGTTTTTGGGACCCTTTACTTGATCTGTTAAAACATCAAATCAAATCTGGCTTTATGGATCCGAGTTTTAACAAGTTATTCGTAACTGTTGACGAACCCAGTGAGGCTATCAACTACCTTCTTGACTCTAAGCGCCAACTCTCTCCCGAATAAACTACTATTCCAACCCAAATAAAACCAAGTGCTAAAGAATGCCAGCTATTTACTGGTTCAACTAAGATAAAGATCGCCACTAAAAATTGTAACGTTGGATTGATATATTGAAGAATGCCCACAGTTGCGTATGATAATTTTTTTGTAGCAAACGAAAAAAGTATCAAAGGTCCGCCAGTTATCAAGCCAGATAGCATTAATAATAACAAATCATAATTTAGAAACTCAAAACTACCCGTCACATCAACAGATCTGTAATAATCTTGGAAAAAACTATAAATAATAAAACTCAAAGAGAATGGAGCAATTAGCATTGTTTCGACAGTCACCGACTCTATAGAGCCTAATTTTGTCAAACCTTTTATTAAACCATAGGCTCCGAATGTAATGGCAATAATTAGCGCAATTGAAGGCATCAGCCTCATAGCAAAACCCAAACTGACGACCGATATACCGGCACATAATATTGCTAGCGATTGAATTTTTGAAAAACGCTCTCCTTTGAACAAGAAGCCAAACAAAACAGCTACCAATGGAAAAATGTAATAACCAAATGAGGCTTGTACTGCCTGACCACTCTGAAGGGCAAAAATGAATGAAAACCAATTTACACAAATCAACAAAGTCGAAGCGCTGTGAAGAGCAAGTTCACGAATACTCATAAAGCTCTTTATTAATCTAACTAATTGTCCTTTATAAAGCAGAAATCCCGAAAAAAACACCAAAGCCCATAGTGATCTATGCGCTAACACTTCTAAAGCTGAGATGTGTGATAACTGGTAATAGTAAATACCAGAAAGGCCCCAAACCGTACATGCAACACATATAGCCATTACGGGTTTAATGGCAATCAGTCCCATTGTTCTTTATGAATTGTACCTAGACCATTCTTTCAGCAACATTTTCCCAATTGACTAATTTTTCCAGAAAGTTTTGCAAATAGACGGGTCGCTTATTTCTAAAATCGATGTAGTAAGAATGCTCCCATACATCGCAACCCAGAAGAGCAATTTGATCAAAGCACAGTGGGTTAACGCCATTTTCTGTTTTAGTGATCTTTAAAGTTCCATTAGACTCTTGAACAAGCCAACACCAACCAGATCCAAATTGGCTTACCCCCATAGCAATAAACTCGTCTTTGAACCCTTGCACTGATCCAAATTGATCTTTTAGAGCAGACTCTAAATTTGACGGCATTATTTTTCCACTAGGTCCCATCATCTCCCAAAACTGCACATGATTCCAATGCTGTGCCGCATTATTGAATAAACCAGATTGGACAAGAGAAGTTGAGTTATAAGTATCTTTAACAATATCTTCTAATGATTTTCCTTCATGCCCAGCTCCGTCCAATAGTTTATTGCCATTGTCAACGTACGCTTTGTGGTGGAGGCCATGATGGAATTCCAGCGTCTCTTTGCTCATTCCTAAAGGCTCAAGCGAATCATGCGAATATGGAAGGTTTGGTAGTTGAAAATTCATTTTAAATATCCTTTTCGAAAAATTTTTTATAACCGATTGGCTTTGACTACTATATATATTTAAATACTTCAAACACTGACTTTTAATAAACAAATAAAATTTGATTAATAAGTTAATACTTGATCAACTTTTGTTCGTAAATTGCGTTCCTGCTTCAGTTGAAGGTTTAGACCAATCACGCTTGACTCCAAGAACCAGCAAAGACGCTGAAGCAACGAAAATAGATGAAAAAGTTCCAATCAAAACGCCCCAAATCATTGCAAAAGTAAAACCTCTGATTACGTCCCCGCCGAGAATGTAAAGAGACGCTAACGCTAAAATTGTGGTAGCCGAGGTCATCACAGTTCTGCTTAATGTTTCATTTACGGATAGATTCAATAGTTCTAGGAGCGGTTTCTTTCTAAATTTCTTTAAATTTTCTCGGATCCTATCAAACACTATTACAGTGTCGTTGAGAGAATAACCGACAATGGTCAATAAAGCGGCTATAATAGATAGATTGAATTCAAGATCCAAAATAGAAAAAATCCCAATGGTGATCATAACATCATGAACAAGCGCAAACACCGCCCCTATTGCAAATTGCCACTCAAATCGTATCCAAATATAAAATAAAACAGTTGCAACGGCTAAAATTACGGATATTACCCCTTTTTGAACCAATTCTTTAGAAACTTTTGCTCCGACACTTTCTGTTTGCAAAAATTTAATATTTGGAATTGCTTTTGACAAACTTTTCTTCACTTTTATTATTTTATCACTTTGAATAGCGTCCTCCCCCGTAGACTGTTCGATTCTTACGAGAACGATGTGTCGTTGTTTGTTCAGGATCCCCCTACTTATTTTTGCTCCTGGATCAGATATCTCGGTTACGGAAGTGTCGCCTACTTTAGCCAATTTAAGGACTTCCCTGAAATCCTTTACGGGAACTTCTTTTTGACTTTGAACCATCAACATGGTCCCACCTCGAAAGTCAATTCCATAATTTAAACCGAAAGTAAAAAACAAACCTACAGAACATAAAAATAGAAAAAAAGATATCGAAAAGATAGTTTTCACTTGTGAAAAGAAATTGATATTTGTTGAAGCGGGAACAAGTTTTAAACGCATCTAAAAATCCTCAGCTTTATAAAGTAATTTTTCTGGGGCGAACCCGATGACAAAAAATAGAAATAAATAACCGAGTAACATAAATGGCTGTAAAAACAGAGGTCACAATTCCAACTCCTAATGTCACAGAAAAACCACGAACCGGACCACTTCCCAAAACAAACAAAATTATTGCTGCAATCATAGTAGTAACATTTGCGTCAACGATTGAAGTTATCGCCCTCTGGTAGCCAGCCTCAATAGCTTGAATTGGTCCTTTGCTCAGCCGGAGTTCTTCTCGTATTCGTTCAAAAACTAATACATTTGCATCAACCGCCATTCCTAAGGTAAGAACTATTCCTGCAATACCAGGCAAAGTTAAAGTTGCTCCAATGGTAGCCATTATTGAAAATATTAAGGCTATATTAATCATCAGAGCGATATTAGCAAAAAGCCCAAAAATACCATAACTCAACACCATAAATACCAAAACTAAACAACCACCAACGATAGCTGCTACTTTTCCAGACCTGACACTATCAGACCCTAATTCCGGTCCAATAGTTCGTTGCTCGAGGACTGTAATCTTTGCTGGTAAAGCTCCAGCTCGTAAGAGAATTGCTAATCGATTGCTCTCATCAATAGAAAAATTACCCGTTATTATACCTGACCCCCCAGGAATATGGCTCTGAATCACTGGTGCAGAAATCACCTCATCATCTAAAACAATCGCAAATGGGGACCCAATATTGCTTTTAGTGTAGGTTCCAAATTTTCGACCACCGACGGGATTGAACTGAAAACTCACAGCAGGCCGATTATTTTGATCAAAAGTTGCTTGGGCATTCGTAAGTTGATTTCCTGAAACAACGCTTGTCTTATCTAAAACATAGTAAAGTTCAGGAAGTGTCGCATCAGGAACAATCATTTGATTAAAATTTATAGCTTTTGTATTGTCTTCTGTCCGCGACTCAACGGAGTTAAATGTGAGTTTGGCCGTTTTACCAATTAGCTTTAACAGCTCTTCAGCAGAACCTATTCCTGGAACCTGAACGAGGATTCGTCTATTTCCTTGCCGTTGAATTGATGGTTCACGAGTACCAGCCTCATCAACTCGTCGTCTTATTATTTCAAGTGATTGGGACATTGTTCGACTATTAAGAACCTGTTTCTCTTCAGGTGATAGCTGCACAACCAAAATATTATCTTCATAGTCGACGCTAAAGGATTTAGCATTCAACGACGACAACGATACAACGGGTTCACTAATTTTTTGAACCGCAGAAACTACTGATGACATTTTATCCTTATTCTCAATTTGTACCTTAAGCACATCATTTTCGGCATCAGTTCTACGGATTGACCCTATTTCCTCTCGTAATTCTCTTAATTTACTTCGGACGTCAATCCATATGGAATCAATTCTTTCACTATAAACGTCTTCAAGCGATACCTCGACTAAAACGTGCGCGCCCCCACGTAAATCCAAACCTAAATTCACAATGTTTGTTGACAGCCAGCCTGGCCAACCATTCAAATCTTCTTGGATTTTTGAAGACAACTCCTTTCCTGCATCAAACAAGTCCTTTGCCTCATTTAAACGTTCGACACGCTCGTAGTTTAAATGAGGCAGTGAAGCGTATATTGCCCACATACACGGAATTAATACGAAAAATAACTTTATTCGTGAAAAATTAAGCATAACACAACGTGGCCTCTAAGCCTTTTCAGCAGGTTCGGTTTTATTCAAGACATTAACGACAGTACTTTTAATAACTCGGACCTTGACATCCTTTGATATTTCAACCTCGACTTCGTCTTCTTCCTTAACCTTCGTCACCTTACCGATCAGACCACCTTGTGTCACTATCTGATCTCCTCGCCTTAAAGCAGACACCATCAACTTATGCTCTTTCATTTTTCTCTGTTGCGGGCGAATCATTAAAAAATACATTATACCAAAAATTAAAATAATTGGTAAAAAGCCACCAATACCGCTTCCAAAACCACTAGAAGCCTGAGCGAATGCAGGAGTAATTAGCATTAGAAATATCCTTTCAAAAACCTTTAAATAAGATTGCGTTGGTTACGATTAAAAAATTTATTTGGAACCTAAACGCACCAAGCCAACAATGCAAGTTTTGAATACCCACTTGCTCATAAGATAAATGAATTTTTATTCAATCAAAAGCTGCATTCAACGCTTCTATCTCAGCTTGACTTAGTGAGAATTCCTTTCCGCTTGAGTGCGCTAGTTGCACTTCATCTGGAAATGGCTTCCATTGAAAAACCAACTGACCTTTCTTAAGTTTGGCAGGTAAACTTAAACCATACTTGTTTGCTACAGACTCGAAGTCACGTCTCAACCTTTTAAAGTCTCTTACCTCAAATCCCTTAGGGAAAACTATATCACCATATGTCTTATCAACGTTTTGAACGTCAAGAAGACTCTCTAAAAAAGAAGTCTGCATCTGCCTCGAATCAATATTATTATTTTATCTAATTCATACCATATAAGTGTTATTCTTGATACAGAATTTTCGTGATAAAAGCATAAAAATAATTTCGAAACAAATTAAATTTCCTTTTTTTAGCCAAATTTACTTTAACGGTTAAGCAAAACTTTATAAGACAATTATAAAGTTAAATTATT
>MDTB01219674.1_pt1 | contig 10790 bp, 9 predicted proteins | sample 811161 | NCBI WGS metagenome assembly MDTB01 (sample SAMN05326650, study PRJNA326480) | marine metagenome | isolation source: seawater | place: Mediterranean Sea | collected 2009 | reverse complement strand
TGCTTTGGTACCAAAATTAATCGATGAAGGATACTGGGTTACTGTTCTAGATCTTTATCTATATGGCCCAGATATATTTGGAAAGTACCATGGACATGAACGATTAACAGAGATCGTCGGTGATCTCCGCAATCGGAAGGTAGTCCAACAAGCTGTAAGTGGTTGTGACGCGGTCATTCACTTGGCGTGTATCTCCAATGATCCAAGTTATGACCTAAACCCAAAACTTGGGAAGAGCATTAACTTTGATGCGTTTCGGCCACTCGTGCAGGCCAGCAAGAAAGCAGGTGTCCAACGCTTTGTTTATGCCTCGTCGTCAAGCGTCTATGGGGTCAAAGAAGAAGCAAATGTCACTGAGAATCTTCCGCTTGAACCGCTGACCGATTATTCAAAATTCAAAGTGCTTTGTGAAGAAGTTCTGGAAGAGGAGCGCACACCAGGCTTCACTACTGTAACCGTTCGGCCATCTACCGTTTGCGGCTATGCGCCGAGATTACGATTGGATTTGACTGTAAACATCCTTACCAATCACGCATTAAGAAATGGCAAGATTACGGTGTTTGGCGGGGACCAGATGCGCCCGAATATTCACATCAAGGATATGGTTGATCTTTATCTGCACTTATTGACTTTACCTTCGGAAAAGATTGATGGTGGCATATTTAATGCGGGATATGAGAATCTTGCGGTAATGAAAATAGCGCACTTGGTCAAAGAGACGCTGGGGATGGACATTGAGATTGAGGTGACACCAACCGACGACAATCGTTCTTATCATGTCTCATCGGAGCTCATGAAGCGGGAACTGGGATTTATCCCAAGTCATACTGTAGAAGACGCAGTGCGAGATTTGAAGACAGCCTTTGATTTAGGATTGATTCCCGACTCTATGGACCGGTCCCGATACTTCAACATTCGGCGCATGCAGGAGTTGGATTTGCAATAAGATGGATTGGTCATCCAAAAATTCGGGTTCGACTGACCTGGATCTCTTTCGCCGTATGTTGCGGATTCGGTCTGTTGAGGAAACTATCGCTGATCGATATTCCGAGCAGGAAATGCGTTGTCCCGTGCATCTGTCGATCGGACAAGAAGCAGCCGCTGTTGGTGCATGCGCGCCCCTAATGGCGGGGGACATCATTGTCAGTAACCATCGGTCGCATAGTCATTACCTTGCTAAAGGAGGTGATCTTGAGGCGATGCTTGGAGAAATATACGGCAGGGTAAACGGTTGTTGCGGAGGGCGTGGAGGTTCGATGCATCTGTTCGATACCAGAGCGGGTGTCCTAGCGAGCGTTCCTATCGTAGCAAGCACCATTCCTCTTGCGGTTGGTGCTGCGTTAACTTTTCAGCAGCGCCGGAAGGAGTATATTAGTGTTGCGTTTATGGGAGATGCGGCGACTGAAGAGGGCGTGTTTCACGAGAGTCTGAATTTTGCGAGCCTGCATGCACTCCCGGTAATTTTTTTTGTTGAGAACAACTTGTACTCTGTTTATACCCCTCTTCATGACCGGCAACCAGATCGATCCCTGACCGACTATGCGCTGGCTCATGCCATCCCGAGCGAACAAGTCGATGGAAACGATGTGGAGGCGGTTTGCCAATCCATGACTCGTTGCGCGCAAAGAGCGCGGGCTGGAAAAGGCCCAGTGCTTTTGGTTGTCGATACCTATAGATGGCGAGAGCACTGTGGCCCAGACTATGACAACAATCTTGGGTATAGATCGGAAAATGAATACGAGAAATGGCGGCGCAGATGCCCCATTGAAACGTACCGAGCACAGTTGGCGGATCGCGGCGTATTAACTCCCGAGTTGGAAACGAGGATGACCACAGAAATTCAATTGGAGATAGAATCCGCGTTCGAGACTGCCAGGAGCGCGCCGTTCCCGGACTCGAAGACAGCAGGTCTGAAAGTCTATGCCTGAGCCAAGAGAGCGGTCCGGTGCACAGGGTATTCAAGAGGCGCTTGACCTCTCGCTCGACCGGGATCCGTCAGTATTCCTGATTGGCGAGGGTGTTTCGGACCCCAAGGGAATTTTCGGCACGACCACGGGACTGTGTCAGAAGTATGGGACTCAAAGAGTGGTGGAAACACCAGTAGCAGAAAACGGGTTTACCGGTATTGCGATAGGGGCCGCGCTGCTTGGTCAGCGTCCAATCGTGATACATCAGCGTGTCGAGTTTGCGCTACTGGCCATGGAGCAAATAGTAAACAATGCAGCCAAGACCCACTACGTTTCTGATGGCGCCCATTCCATGCCACTCGTTATCCGGCTCGTTGTCGGGAGAGGATGGGGTCAGGGACCGTTGCATTCCCAAAGCCTGGAGACTCTCTTTGCATACATCCCTGGCTTGAAAGTGTTAATGCCTGCAACGGCAGAGGACTGCAAGGGTATGTTGTTAAGTGCGATCGAAGATAATAACCCTGTTATTTTTCTTGAGCATCGATGGGTACATTTTGTCAAAGGCAATATTCCTGCTGGTTATCACACAACATCAATTGATGGGCCCAGCCATCTATGGCAGGGTGATTCGGTAACGGTGATCTCCAGTTCATATATGACGCTGGAATCGTTGCGAGCCGCCAAGGCACTGTCAAAAGAAGGGTGCGATGTCGATCTGTTTGACTTACGGGTAGTGCGGCCGCTAAAGCTCGACGAGATTTTTGAGTCCGTTAATAGGACGGGACGGCTTCTGGTCGTTGACACTGGCTGGAGGACGCTGGGCCCCGGTGCAGAGATTGTTGCCCAGGTAACAGAGTCTTGTTTCCATAATCTGAAACAGCCCCCGCAGAGGCTGGGACTGCCTGATCATCCGACGCCGAGTTCGCGTTCACTGGCCGCCGCCTTCTATACCTACGCCGAACACATTGCGCTTACAGTAGGAGATCTTGCAGGTATTTCGCCCCTGGCTACGCGCCGAGCAGCGGATGAGTTATCAGTCGAACGTCAGACGCATCCAATAGATGTGCCCCATCCATCTTTTCAGGGCCCATTTTGACGAGGCACGATTGCACTAGTAATAGTTTGCGCAGAGTCTTTTCCTGCTCGGGGAAGAATTTCTAGTTGATTGAAGTATTGGTAATAAATATGAAAGTACGCTACTCCTACCTTGCCCAGCAGTTTGGGGACTGTGACGATCTATGGGAGCAACTCAAAGCCTTTGTCCCTACCGGGGACTTTACCCTGGGTAAGCCCCTTACCGAATTTGAGGAACGTTTTGCGGAGTTGATCGGTACACGATATGCGATTGGCGTCAATTCAGGTACAGACGCGATCAAGCTTTCGCTGAAAGCCTTAGGTGTAGGACCCGGAGATGAGGTCATTACCGCAGCGAATACATTTGTTGCGACGGTGGGGGCTATTGCCGAGACTGGCGCTACACCAGTCTTTGTGGATTGTGATGACACTTTCTGTATGAATGTCAGCCTTATTGAAAAAGCAATATCTAAGCGTACGCGGGCCATTGTCCCAGTGCACTTCACGGGCTATATGACCGATATGAGAAAGCTCATTCCGTTAGCAGAAAGATACGGAATTCCGCTTGTGGAAGATGCCTGCCAGTCAATTCTTGGCGCCATCGACGGAAAAAACGCGGGCACCTGGGGATTGACTGGTGCTTTCTCCCTTCATCCGCTCAAGAATCTAAATGTTTGGTCGGACGGGGGCCTCATTGTCACGGACGACCAGCAACTGGCAGCAAAGCTTCGGTTGCTTAGGAACCATGGCCTGTCTGACAGGGATACCGTCAGCATACTTGGCTGCAATTCGAGGCTAGACACGATTCAAGCAGTGGTTGGTAACTGGCTAATCCCTCAAACCGAAGAAATAGCGGCACGCAGAATTGCCAACGCAGCATTTTATGATGAATCCTTAGGCAGGCTTGAGCAGATTCGTATTCCTCCACGCCCACTAGGCTTTCGAATTGTTTACCATTTATACATTGTATTTTCCAAAAATCGGGATGCGTTACTGCAACACTGTCTTGATTGTGGGGTTGATGCAAAAGTCCACTATCCTGTGCCGATCTATCGACAGCCAGCCTTAAGTTATTTGAGGCACAAGGCAGGAGATTTCCCAGTCACAGACTCTCACACCGAAACAATTATCACATTTCCCTGTGACCAACATCTCAGCCAGGAGCAGCTGAAGTACGTCGTTGATACGGTGAGTGACTTTTATAAATAGCGGTTAGACTTCGGCTAGAAAAACGTGATGAGACAGGTCCCCTATGTAAATCTTTCGGCGCAATGGGTGAGCGAACGCCAGGAACTTCTGCGACTTATCGAAGACGTTTTAGCCAGCGGCGCTTATGTCGGTGGTGAAAGTATCGAGAGTTTTGAATCTGCAGTGGCTGAGTATTGTGGCACCCGCTTTGCGGTAGCATTAAACAGTGGGACCGATGCGTTGATTTGCGCCTTGCATGCGCTCGGGATAGGCAAAGGTGATGAAGTGGTTACTGCACCAAATTCGTTTATCGCGTCGGCCGCCGCGATTATTCATCTCGGCGCAATACCCGTTTTTGTAGATGTTAAATCTGATCAGAATCTTAATCCAAACCTGATTGAAGCTGTTCTTACTAAGAAGACGCGGGCGATCATGCCTGTTCATTTAACGGGCCGCATTGCAGACATGGATGCCATTAGTGACATTGCGGTGCGGAAGAATCTACACGTGATTGAAGATGCGGCGCAGGCGATCGGCTCAAAGTGGCATGGCCAAATGAGCGGTTCGCTGGGCACCATCGGCTGCTTCTCTGCACATCCGTTGAAGAACCTGAATGCCTGTGGTGACGCGGGTTTCATCACTACAGATGACGAAAATATCGCGATGAAAATTTCCCGGATGCGAAATCACGGAATGGTGGAGAGAAATAGAGTCGAAGAGTTTGGTATGGTGTCACGGATGGATTCTCTGCAGGCGACGATACTTAGTTTCCGGCTTTCCCGCCTGTCGGCGGTTATCGAAGCGCGTAGAAAACATGCAGCACTTTATGCACATTTGTTGAATCCTGATCGTGTTTTTGTGCCACCCGAAAAGGAAGGTGAGTTTAATACCTACCATACGTTTGTAGTTCAGGTTGACGGACGGGACGAATTACGTCACGAGCTTCTCGCCAAGGGTATCGAAACTGCCATCCATTATCCTGTACCTATTCACCTTCAGCCTGCCGGACATAGACTGACCCACCGAGTGGGCGATTTTCCAGAGACTGAAAAACAAGCCGAACGAATTCTGACGTTACCGATTAACCAATATCTCGAAGAAGCTGACATCCGTTATGTCGCCGAAAGCGTCAATACGCTGGTTGCCTGATACTTTCTCATGAAACACGAACGACTGGTTCCGATATCGCTAGATGAGATTACGGAGAGCTATGAAAAAGGTCTCCTTGATCAATTGCGGGGTTTTGGAGTGGAGGGGGAGTTGTTTGAGACCTGGGTTCCGGATCCAGACCCCACAAACAGTGTCTTGAATCTCGCAGAGGCCGCAATCACGGCTGGATCTTTAGGCGGTTTAGTCGTCACAGTATCAAAAGAAACAATGAGTGATATCTCCCGTGACAGGTTAATCGATGAACTTGGGAGCATAGTGACGGTCCACGTCGAGGACTCCGACGACTCTAGTATCATCTACCTCACTGATTTTGAAGAGCAGTTGACCGCCCTTGGTGGCTCCCGTAAGACCCGCCGGTTAGCGCTGAGTAGCGGAGATACGGGTGAGGCTATGACTAAGGCAGTACCGGTTGTCAGTTTTATGGGTCAGGAAGAATTGGTAGTCGCGAAGAAGTATCAGGAGATCCAAAATAGATTGTATGATCTGCCAGTCATTGATGCATTTGATTACCAGGGCACCCTGGAAGAAGGTAATCTTTCTCACAAGGTCGCTATTGAAGAGGGTGGCCGTATACTTGAAGTGCAGGTTGATCCTAGATCGCACATTGTTGAGAAAGCTGTGTTTCGGGGAAGTTGGGAAAGAGATGTTGCAGCCTTGCTCGACCTTTTGTGCGGGTTGATTGAGGGCCGTCCGATCCAGGATATGAGTGACCATGCGGTTGGACGGCTTGAGCACAAAGTCCGCGGCACTAAGTTGCGCCCGGTCCCTGGAGTTGTCCTACCGTCGGCGGTTGATGCGCGTTTTGTCTTGATTCAGTCTTTTATTCGAAAAATCTTGGCCCAATACCGACAATTAACTGGTTATCAGGAAACAGAAAACACGTTTTATGATGGCGCCGGGGATTGGTGGTGTTCGTTAACAGACAGTGAAAAAGCTGAAAAGGTCAAACAGGTTGTTCAAATGAGGGCAATACATCTGGGTTTTGATCCGAGCGAAGTAGAGTTGGTTGGAATAGAATATGATGTAAGGGTGCTGATTCGATTCTCTGGTGAGATGGGGAGTCCGGCAACCGACAAGCAACCGATCATGATGCGGCTTGAGCAGGCGCTAATTGAGCACATTGATTCCAGACTTGAGCTGTTTCTTGAGCCGGTTCAGGATCAAAGCACCCTTAGACGACTAAGCGCTGAAGAGGAATAAAGCGCGGCCGAGCGGCTTAGCAATAGGTAGCGGAGACTAAACATGAGCGCTGAAAACGATGGTTCGGAACTTATTCTTGATGGAACGAAAATTGCGTGGCATCAGGAACGCGTGGCAGCCTGGGAGCGGGGCGAGAGAATCGCGCCAATCACCATAGATATGGCATTGACCCGTGCCTGTAATTTTGGGTGTCATTACTGTTATGCAATGCTTCAGGAAAACGATCGCAGCGTAATCAGCCAGAAAGTGATTTACGACTTTCTTGAGGATTGTGCTGAGATCGGGGTAAAGGGAATAAGTCTGGTGTCCGATGGAGAAAGTACCATCTCCCCTGTCTTCGTTGATACTGTAGTTCGGGGAAATGAACTCGGGCTATCGATGGCGACCGGTACCAACGGATTTGTACTAACGCGCCGCCGGTTGGAAGAGGTCTTGCCACACTTGACATACCTTCGCATCAATATTTCCGCCGGCGAGCGGACACGGTACGCTGAGATAATGGGCGTAAAAGAGCGATGGTTTGAACGGGTCTGTCAAAATATACGCGACATGGTCGAGATAAAGCGGCGTGACAATCTTGGCGTAACTATTGGGCTGCAGATGGTGCTGATGCCTGAGTATGCAGATCAGATATTACCTCTTGCAAGGCTGGGTAAGGAGTTGCGCCCTGATTATCTCGTGATCAAGCATTGTTCCGATGATGAGGATGGCACACTTGGCGTTGATTATCAGGGGTATGACCGACTTTACGATACGCTTCGAGAGGCGGAAGCGCTCTCTGATGAGGGCTATCAAGTTGTTGTAAAGTGGTCGAAAATCGAGGCGAATGGGGCCCGGTCTTATCAAAGATGTTATGGGGCGCCGTTCATGATTCAGCTATCCGGATCTGGGCTTGTTGCTCCCTGTGGAATGCTTTTTAATGAACGGTACAAAAAGTTTCACATCGGCAATATCTGCGATGAGCGCTTTAAAGACATTTGGGCGAGCGATCGTTATTGGGAAGTGATGAATTATCTGTCGTCACCCCAGTTTAATGCCCAGAAGATGTGTGGTTCACTTTGCCTCCAGCACAAAGTAAATGAAAGCCTCGATGAATTTCAAAAAGGGCGTCTGCAGTTCCCGGATATGAGCGCATCAACGGCTCCGCAACATATTAATTTTATCTAAGTTTTCGTAATAACCGCGAAACCATTTTCGACAATGGCTAGTCGATCTATAACGGATGTAAAGAGCCAAATCACCGAAGGGAATAAGGTGTGCTTAGTTTCGGGTAAATTTAATGTTGTGCATCCGGGACATTTACGACTCTTTCGACATGCGAAAGAGATATGTGACCATCTTGTGGTCGCGGTATATCCTGATCACTGGTCACCGGAAATCTTACTACCCCTAGCCGACCGTCTGGAGGGTGTCCGCTCAAATATATGGGTGGATGACGTTTTTGTTATCTCAGAGAGCATCGAATCCGCAATCATTAACTTGCGGCCACATGTTGTCCTCAAAGGCAAAGAGCATCAATCGCTTAAGAACATTGAGGAAGATCCTCTTGACTCGTACGGAGGAGTGCTGAGATTTGCTGGAGGTCACCTGGGGCTCAGCAGTTCCGATCTTCTCCACGCAGAGCAAGGTGACCTTCATAATTTCACTCAACATACCTCGGGTTATCTTCGAAGGCATCAAATTTCAATAAATGACCTACGCTTGCAGATTGAGGCAATGCGTGAGGTAAGAACGCTGGTGATAGGCGATCTGATCATTGATAGGTATATCGATTGTGAGCCGATCGGAATGTCGGCGGAGGATCCAACCGTCGTTGTCTCACCGATCGCAGAAAAGCAGTTCGTCGGTGGAGCTGGTGTAGTTGCGTCCCACGCTAAGTGTCTCGGCAAGAATGCGTCGCTCGTGTCGATTAGAGGAGATGATAAGGCCGGAGAATTCGCACTCGATCAGCTTGACAAAATAGGAGTTAGCGCCTATGTCTCTTGTGACCCGGAAAGGCCCACGACTTTCAAGACCAGGTATCGAGCACGTAACCAGACCCTGTTGCGAGTAAACGACTTCAGAGATCATCAGATTAATAACCGTCTCGCAGAACATCTTCAGTCTCAGATACTTGATGTCCTGCCAGAGGTAGATGTGGTTGTGTTTTCTGATTTTAGTTATGGCCTATTAACCACGTCACTCGTTAATAAGGTGATTGAAGCCGGTAGAAAGAGAAACATTATTCTGGCCGGGGATAGCCAGTCATCATCTCAAGTAGGTGATGTCACAAAGTTTCACGATGTTTCCTTGCTCACGCCAACCGAAAAAGAAGCGAGACTTGCTGTTCGTGACAATAACATTGGCCTTGTTGGGATCTCACAAAGATTAAGGGAGATTACCCGCGCAGAGCACGTGCCTATAACGCTCGGTAGTGAGGGCGTGTTTCTTCATCATGCGGGGATAAGAGTTGATTCTGCGGAAGATGATCGAGTCCCGGCGCTGAACAAAAATCCTGTAGATGTCTCTGGAGCAGGAGATGCGTTTCTTGTAAGTACTGCGATGTGCCTTGCGTCGGGCGCGGATATCTGGAAAGCAATGTATATCGGCTCGGTTGCTTCTGCATGCCAAGTTAGTCGGATTGGTAATAATCCACTTACCACAGAGGACATACTTCGGCAGTTGAGTGTATGAACGCAATCCTGCTGGCAGGCGGCTTCGGATCGCGGCTTCGGCCGTTCACTAACCATGTCCCAAAATGTCTAGCACCCATTGGCGGGAAGCCACTTTTGGGGTATTGGCTGGATTCGTTGATGGATGCGGGAATCGAGTCAGTCCTTATCAATCTGCATTATCTTGCTAATCAAGTAAATGAATTCGTTTCCAGTAGCCCCTATTGCAACAGGATTACTTTGGTTAATGAGCACGTGCTTCTAGGCACGGCTGGCACTGTTAAACAAAACAGTGAGTTTTTTTCAGAAGAGCGAGGTCTCGTGATTCACGCTGATAACTTCTGTACAGCAAACTTGGCGGCTTTTATCGATAAGCACGAGAACAGACCACTAGGTACAGAACTTACAATGATGACATTTGTCGCAGACGAGCCTCGTACTTGCGGAATTCTTGAGGCAGACGAGAAAGGTATTGTCCACGGGTTTCACGAAAAAGTTGAGAATCCACCGGGAAATGTTGCGAATGCTGCAATCTACATTTTCGAGCCATCAGTTATCCAATTCATTTCTTCATCACCACCGGGTGAATTAGTAGACATTAGTAAAGACGTTATACCTGAATTTCTTGGTAGGATATTTGCGACCCCTGCCGACGGTCTGGTGATCGATATTGGGACACCTAGCAGTCTTAAGAGAGCGCAGTCTTATGCGCTTAGCTTGGAAGGACTTTAACGATGATGCCGATTTGTGCTGAACTGCTACCTACCGATTGAGAACTCATGCAGAGCAAGATTGGCACGACGTTTCTTCCTGTATTGGCGATGGGTATCGTTATTCTGGCTTCCAATGAGCTGGTGCAGCATCCGGTTCAGGGGTTTTTCTTCGGGATAGATTTGTCCCTGGTGCTGACTTGGGGAGCCTTCACGTATCCAGTCGCATTTCTGATAACAGACACGACCAACAGACGCTTTGGCGTGGGACCTGCTCGGCGGGTTGTCGCGGTCGGTTTCGCTTTTGGCGTAGGACTGACTACCATCGCCGCACTGGCGGTCGCCGCCGACATTAGTCGGTCTGCAGAGCTCTCGATATGGCAGGCGCTTTTTAGCGATCCCAATGCTTTTGCCATGCTGAGAACCGCAGTTGCGTCAGGCAGCGCCTTTCTAACGGCTCAATTGCTTGATATCAAAGTCTTTGATGTGTTGCGTGAATCCACGTGGTGGAAAGCGCCAGCCGCATCATCTTTGCTCGGCTCTGTTGTGGATACGGCCATCTTCTTCTCTCTTGCTTTTGCCGGTACCGGACTGCCCTGGATTACGTGGGCAATCGGTGATTTCTGCACCAAACTCCTGATGATTGCTCTACTGCTTTATCCATTCAGAATCATCTTGCGGCTTCGTCCACAGTCGCTTAAAAACGCACCGTAAGCTCCTCAAAGACCCAGTTTCGATGGGTCAGTTGACCCAATATCAAAAGGTGTTTAGTCTTGTCTGGCCAATGGTCGCAGGAGCCATAAACCGGCCCGAGGTTGAAGTGTTTTGAAGCAGTTTATCCAGATTCAAGGAGGATAAGAGATGAGAAATTGGTTGGTGAAATCACTGGC
>MDTB01122234.1_pt1 | contig 10790 bp, 2 predicted proteins | sample 811161 | NCBI WGS metagenome assembly MDTB01 (sample SAMN05326650, study PRJNA326480) | marine metagenome | isolation source: seawater | place: Mediterranean Sea | collected 2009 | reverse complement strand
GCATCTCCATCCCACTCTACATGAACATGATCCGTTTCTGAATGTAAATGAAAGGTTAACTCCTCTAGCGTATTATCCACATCTGTTATATGTCCTGCTTCTACTAGACTTGCCATAGACATAAACTCATACGGTGTGTCTTCTGTCATTACCAATGGGTCCATATCAGCAACTACTGGAGCATCATTTTCAGCAAATACGGTTATCAGTACGGTATCGATTACCGAAGATCGAGTTGGATTGGATGCAGTAATATGCATCTCTGTAACACCATTCGCATCTTGAAGAGAGGTTAAGGTGAGCATCGTATCACCAACCACAGACCCTGATACAATACCATCTGTTTCAAGTGCTACAGAAAAAGTTAATTGACCATCTACATCTTCAAATATTCCTCTTAAATCCTCTCTTAAAGTGTCCTCAAAGTCTTCATACAAATACAAGTCTGGAAGATAGCCATCTACATAGGGATCATCATCGACGGGGTTTACTGTGAGGGTGAAAGATACCATTTCGGTAAATTCTTCGTCACTAACATAGACAGGAATACTTGTTTCTCCATGCCAATGTGGATAAGGGACCAATAACAAACTATCCCCATCAGAAATAATGTAGACATCTGCGTTTTCAAGCATGGGGTAATCTACATCATAAAAAAGGTCATCCCCATCTACATCGGTTCCATCTAATAGAACGCGTAAAGGTGTATCTTCATCCGTTATCTGGTCCGCTATCTCCAATATAGGTGGATCATTAACAGGTTCTACATTTACATAGATCATTGCTGTATCAACATTACCAAAGTCATCCTCAGCAGCAACATACACATAAGCCTCACCATTCCAGTTCAATTCTGGTGTCAAAACCAAAATAGAATCTATGTTATTCTCAACTTCATACTCGATAATTTCAACCATCAAATCAGTAGTATCACTACCTGCAGATAAGGTGACCTCTGTTCCATCAATATTTAATACGGATAGAGAAAGAGTATCTGATTGATCTTCATCAAATAATGATTCTATATCTATCTCTAATACCAAATACTCAATTTGGTTTTCATCAACAAATAAATCAAAAGTGCCGCCATATGTTGCTAAATCATCTTCTAAAGTAAAATTTAAATTTGGCTCAGAATTAAGTAGCCATGTTCCCCAACCATCTAATCCATCGCATACCTGACATCGATTTGGTTCATACCCTAAACCATTCCATGAATCAATAGCACCCCATTCATGCTCACCTGCAGGAACATCTTCTAGCAATACAGTCCAAATAAAATCACCAGCAACTTCATCACCATCTACACCATCATCATTCATTGGAAATAACTGCCAATCAAAGGCCGATGTCTTCATACGTACATCTTGAAGATTTTGATACGTATCATGAACAGTAAAAGTCAAATCTACTGCATTAAAATTCTCTTCCCATGTGGCACCTACAATGGAACCATGATTTTGGTTCCCTGAATGATCATAAAGAATATCATCTTCGCCTGAATTAAATTTCCAAAACCCAATAATTGAAGATGGATTTTCAAAAAATAACTGATCATTCACAATGTCCATATCTCTGGCTGAGTTGTAAACTAATAGGACCTCTGAAAGTTCTAAAGATTGATCCCAAATAATTACTTCATCTAATAATCCAGACATCCATCTTTCATTTACTGAAAATCTACTTCCTATCGTTATTCCAAGTGTGTTTCCAACTCGAGCACCAATTTCAGTATTATTTTCTAAAATTCCATTTACATAAATATCCAGCTCCTCACTATTCTGATCATAGGACATTAAATAATGGTACCATTCATCCTCTACAATTTGTGTTTCAGTAGCAATAGATCGCCAACTACCTTCACTAGCTATTTCTAAATAAAATGCATTGTTTTGCCTAGCATCGTTCATAATAAGCCAACCATTAGTGCCAGTATTCCTATGATCAAATATAAAATCATAATCGCTTCCAGTAGGGTTATTTAGGGATTTATACCAAAAACTAAGCGAGAAAGATCCAGCTCCTAAAATAGATCCAATATCTGAAATATCACCATCCGCACTTAAACCAGATGTACCAATTTGTACATGATCACCATCCCCATCAAAGCTAAGTGAATAATCACCATTATCTAGGTATATGCATGACTCATCATCTAATGTTGCATTCTCATTATAATTTTGTGCAAATGTATCTGTGCACCCAGAAATTTGATTTACAACCGTTAACGTAGTTTGTTCTTGTGTAGGATATACTGCAGAAGTTGTGTTTCCTATTTCATCTAACCATCCATTGGTCTTTACTTCCCATTCACCTGGCTCCAAACCTGCGGGAATTGTAATCTGTTTTGTCCAAATACCATCTTGTGCAGTGCCTTCCGAAAATTCCATGAACCCACCTTGCTGAGTGGCAGTATAATTATTTGGATTCTGAATGTACAAATAAGGACCATTCACCACACCCGTCTCATCTGTCACATGAATTGTTACCGTTACTACTGCACTTGCTTCAGTTATATCCACTAACAGTGGTGTAAATTCAAATGATTCAACAACAGGTGGATCAAAATCTTGTGCACTAACAATTCCATAGAATAAAGATAATGTTAAAATATTTTTTAGTAATGATTTCATTAAATTTCCTTTTTTATTTTAATAATACCATTTTTTTGGTAGATCTAAAATGTCCAGTATCTATAGTATAAATATACATTCCGGCAGAAACTCCCTCACCTCTATCATTAGTAGCATCCCACCGTATTTGGCGATGACCTGCAAATTGCTTATCATTAAGAAGATTTTTTATTTTTCTTCCAGTGATATCATAGATAGAAATTTGCACAAAACTATCTTCAGGTAAATCGTACTTAATTTTTGTTGAAGGATTAAATGGGTTTGGATAGTTTTGGTATAATGCAAATTCAATAGGCAAATAATTACCTTCTATGGATAAAACTGGACTTGCATCTATAGTAAGAAACCTTATTTCACTAGCCCATGCAGTGTCGACTTCATCTGTGACAAACACTGTCCAATCACTTGCAATACTATTACCTCCATTTGTTTCCAAGATAGATATAAATGATTCATAAGAAATATCCACCATATTGTTTGAAACCAAAGTGTCAAATAATATTGAACTGGTTGTTCCTGTAAAAGGACCATCATAAAGAATAAATCCATAGATAAGTTGTTCATTATCCACATCAACACTAGCGTCCCAATTCACATTGAGACTTATCTGATTTGAAATATCTAAATCTGTAATTACAATATTAGAACTATCCCCAGGGCTCACTAAATTAAATGTTGAAGGTGCATCATTAACTGCATCTACAGTTAGAACAAATGTCACACTATCAGCTAGGACACCATCACTTACTGAAGCTAAAATATCCGCAGTGCCAAACCAATCTTCCTCTAGAGAAATATTCAACGTATCATGGCTTATGGTTATACTTATTTCGTTAGCTTCAGTAGATGCAAAGAAAGTAAGAATATCATCTTCGTTCCCATCGGTAGCACTAAGAATATATTGAAAAGAATCATCTTCATTAACAAATTGAGAATCAATTAATCCTAAGGAAGGAACCAAATTGATATAAATATATCCTTCTGATTCATCCGTAGAAGAGCTCAAATTACCGGCATAATCAGCGGCATTTACTTTATAATAATAATTTGTGAATAATTCGGCAGTAGAATCCACAAATGATAATTCGGCGCTGTATCCTAAAAAATTTTCTGGGCTAATTTCAAAATCAGGTTCTAGAGATCGGTAAATATTAAAATTATGAAAATCCTCATCTATTGTGCATTCCCAACTAAGCAATAGCGCAGAACCTGATTGTTCTACAAATAAATTTGTAGGACTTGAGGGAGCGATATCATCTGTAGAATAACCGAATAGAGGATCTGAATGAAAAATACCGTTATTCATGGAAGCAACCACTTTAAACTGCGTAAGGCCATCACTATGGTTACTTGAATCAAAAAGAGTAGTAGCCATGTAGGTATACATTAAATCACCCAATGCATCTACAGATCCTAAAGAAACCCATCCCAATGAATCGGGTTCAATGAGATCATATCTAAAGATACTATAAGACTGGTTAAAATTTTCACCATTATCAAAAAAAGATGGAGAAAATGATAATTCAACGTTGCTACCTTGGTCATCGGGAACATCTGAAATTGATATAATCTCAGGTTTAAACCTTTCAACTTGTAACTCTACTGTATCAATAATAATTGTATCTCCGTCATCCAAAGATAATGGAATATAGAAAAACCCTAATTCTGTGGGGATACCGAAAATTTGTTCCTCCTGCAAAGAAATCCAATCAGGATATGATTCAGTTTCTACGAAAGATAAGACTAAATTTTGGGATTCTACATCTGAGGCCTCAAGACCTATATTGAATTCTAGATCTAAACCAATCATATAATTTAATGATGATGAAAAATAAGGAATGTCATTTACAGGATTTATTGTTACATGAACCGTATCTCTTACAATGGCTCTATAAGGATTAGAAGCCGTAATGATTATTTCAGCTACACCATTGGCATTTAATATTGGACTTAATTTTAAACTGTCATTGACAATTTCAAACTCAGCAATATCTGATCCTTCAATTAAAATTGAAAATGAAAGATCTCCATCCACATCTATAAAATTTGTATCTAAATCAGCTACCCATATTTCTTCAAAATCCTCTTCCAGAATAATATCTGGAATTCCTTGCACAAGAAAGGGTAGGTCATCAACCTCTAATACCTCAAGAACAAAAGAAGTCTGATCAAATAATTCGTTCTCAGTAAACTCCGTAGCTACAATTTCAACTTCAATGGATCCAAACCAATTATACGGGGGCACTATTTCAAGGGTATCGGTTTTTATTAATAATTGGAATTCTGGATCTGAAATATTTGCAGTGTAAATGATACTATCACCATCAAATTCTTGAGAAGATAAAATATATTGAAGAATATCATCCTCAAGAATTGATTGATTTTGAATAGGTACCATTACTGGAGCATCATTAACACCAAAAATAGAAACATACATCATAGATGTATCCGAAAAAATATAACCATCACTGACGGAGTAAGAAAATGAATCTGGACCAAAATAATGAAGGTCTGGAGTGTAGGTATATTCTCCCAACTCATCATCGTTTAATGCGACTGTCCCATGACTAGGTTCCATAATCACATTAAAAGTGATTGGATCTTCTTCAACGTCCTCACCATACAGAAAATCAACATGCTCCTGGTCTTCCAATATATTAATTGCACCTTCTGCACTCATTGGAGCGTCATTCACTCCTTCTACGGTAATATAAACCTTTGAATGATCCGAGAACAAATCGCCATCATTCACTGCAAAAGAGAATGAATCTGGACCAAAATAATTTGAGGAAGGAACGTAGAGGTAATCACCATCTACCTCTTCACTTAGTTCAATAGAGCCGTGAACCGGATCGGTTGTAATAAAATACGTTAATTCATCCCCATCAACATCTTCCACCAATAAAGACCCTGCGTAAATATTATCTTCTAGAGTAGATACATCGTCATCCTGAGTAACTGGAGCATCATTAACTGGGTTAACGATGATATTTACTGATACTGCTTCTGAAAATACATTTCCATCAAAAATTTTATATGAGAAAGAATCCGGGCCAAAATAATTATCAGAGGGTAAATAGTCAAATTCATCAGTATTCTCTGAATTGATATTTACTTGCCCAAATAAAGGCTCATCTGATATTGAAAAAACAAGATCATCATTATCGTAATCCGTACCCAATAGATTTCCATTATATTCCTCATCTTCAAGCATCTCAAATGAAAAAGGCTCTGAAAAAGGTACATCATTTACATTCGTAACAAAAACTTTAATTGTATCTCTCGTTTCCAAGTTTCCGTAACTAGCGATAAGGTATATATCGGTTTCTCCAAACCAATTTGGTTCTGGGTCCAATATTATTCCATCAGAGCCCATATTATCAGCAATTAATTCGCTATTATCGCTGCTAATCACAGAAAAAGAAAGATTCCCAAAAATACTAAAGAAATTTTGATTTAAATCAATGAATAAAGTATCAGGTCCATCATCTTCAAGCATAGTAATATCTTCTATTTCTTCAATCAATGCTATCGACAAAGGATCATCTTCAACTTCAATTGAGAAAACAGTAAAAGGGGCTATTCCAAAATTTCCGTCACCTGACAAAGCAGAGTATTCAACTAGATGAGAATTATTAGTAATGTTACTAAAATATACCAATGTAATCGGATTACCAGTTGTAAATCCATCTAACCCATTTTCTGTATCTTGTCCCCAAGCAAATCCACTTATGTTATCTTGTTGGACAACGATAGTTCCTACTGCTAAATCTCCATCAAATATTCCAATTTCGTCTCCTATCTCAACCTCCCCCATGGGTCCTTGTATAGAGGAAATACTTATATTATAAGGAAGTCCTGTTGGGTCGACAGGTTCAAAAAAACCAAAATAGCTTTGGGCATTAGCACTTATAACATAATTCTGTTCCCCTGAACCATCATTGTATATCGTTAAAGAGCTACTATATTCTCTTACTCCATCATCCGGAGTAAAATATAATGGGATATTTATTGTCTGACCTGATCCAATAATAAAACTTTCCTCTGCACCTGTAAAAAAAGAATTATTTTCAAATTGAACCCAGAAAATGTTTAAAGGCCCTGCACCAGAATTAAATAGAATGAGATCTACATGAGAAGTGTCTTCAATAATTGTTGGAGGAAAAGTTATATGAGAATTAAGCACCTGTAGTTTACCTTCATCAGCAGGTATTCCTTGGCCATCTAATTGAATGGTTTTTTCAATCACATTCGGGTCATCCGTTTGGATAATTAATTCAGAAAAATTAGGTAGAGGGTCATTGGGTGTAAATCCTATCGTAATCTCAATACTATCACTAGAAGGAACAGAAAAATTACTATGGGAAGAGCTAAAAGAGTTATCGTTTAGATAAACATTACTAACAAATAACTCAGAGGCCCCTGTGTTTTTTACATAAAAAGATTCTTCAGAGGTTTGTCCAAGATTTGTTTCTGGAAAAGATACCAGATCTCTGCTAACTTCAATTATTGGTTGCAATCCACTCATAGATTGAATATCCACTACAGAAAACCCACCGTATCCAAAGGTTCCGTCCCCTTCTTCCCATAAAACTTCTGTTTCTAATTCTAATGTGGTACCATAAGTGGATCCCCAAAGCCTAATTTCAATATCATTCCCAATCTCAAATCCATTTAAGCCAAACCCATCATCTGCCTTCCATGCTACTAACTGCAGCGGGTAATTATTACTTTGAAAAACAATTGACCCTACACATACATCCTCACCAGATGAATGCGAAACATCAAATATCGCAATTTCATCTCCATCTGAAAGATCATGATTATCTAAATTAATTTCGTTTATGATAATTGTATAGGGTGTTCCTGTGGAAGGGACTGGACTAAAATGCCCATCATAGCCACTGCCTGATAAATAAATAGTTTCGGTGCCATATGCAGAATTACTTTCTATTTGCAATTCAGAAGAGTAAAAACCTTCATTTTGAGGAAGAAATTTTATATTGAGAATATAATGCTCGCCAGGAATTAACGTAAACGATGTCTCTTCAATTGAAAAGGGTGATGATTCATTGTTTAAAGAAAAACTAGAAATCACCAGATCTTCAATACCAACATTGGTTAGTTCAACTTGCTTTATAGAATTATTACCTAAATAAACTGATCCAAAATCTATGGAATTTATGGAAAGGGCTAATTCAGGTTGAGAGACAGGCAAACCCTGGCCATAAAAAGAAAACTCTTTTGTTGGTTGATCAGGGTCATCTGAAAATATTTGTAAAGTCCCATTTTCTAAAGTTGCATTATCGGGAAAAAAAGCAAGGTCAAATTCAAGACTATCGCCAGGATAGATAAGCCCAACTTGACCAGAGTAAGTAAAATGATAGTTTGTGATATTTAGAGAAAAAATTTCTAATATTGCATCTCCATTATTGTAAACGGTTATGGAATCTATTGAAGATTCTCCTACTTCAACATCTCCAAAATCAAACACTTCTTTACTTACAGAAATATTGGGGAAGTTTTGCGTTTCAATAGAAAGATCAAATGCGGAATAAGATCCATAACCAAAAGTACCGTCACCAACTAAGGGAACTATATCTGCTCTACTGACCAACCACTCATTAAAAAGATAGTGATATACATAAATACTTATTTGCGACCCGTTTAAAAATCCATCAAGACCTTGACTAGGATCCCCTTCCCAAGCTACAATTGCATTTCCTTGATCATACATCCCAGAACCTACACACACCTCTCCATCAAAAATTCCAATTTCAGCCTGATATGCTATAGGAACACCATTTACTTGCAAGTCTGACAAGATAATTTGATAAGGAAGTCCTGTAGGATCAACTTGTTCGAAAGGATAAGATGGGTTAAAAGAATCTTGTGAATAAAGAAATTGGTTTGAAAGTAAAATGACAAGAAAAACAGGTGTAAAAAAGGCTTTGCCCATTAACCCCAAAATAAGTTTATAAATTCTTGTTTTCTTCAGATTGTATAATTTAAAACTCATTTAACCAGCAACATTTTTTTTTGACTCATAAAATTTCCTGATACCATCCGAAGAAAATAGATACCATTGCTTACTCTTTTACCTTGAATATCTTGGCCATCCCACTTTATATAATTTCGACCAGCTGGTTTAATTTCTACTGGATATGAATTAATTTTTCTTCCAGTAATATCCATAATATCCAAACCAACTTTCACTTCATAAGGTAAAAAATAACTTATGACTGTTGAGGAATTAAATGGGTTGGGATAGTTCTGAATCAGGAGAAAATTTTCTGGATGTAAATCTACGTTATTTTGTAAATAATTTAATATAACTGGAAAGCTATTCGGACCATTGGATGCAAAAGTGGTATCTTCTTCATCATATGCAAATACAGTCCAACTTATAGATGCTTCACGAATGTTCGGGGAAACCACATTTGAAATAAGCTGACTGAAAGATACAACATAACTCGTAGAATCAATTAGTCTACCAAAGGAATATTCAGATTGGTTATTCAATGAATCTTCAATCAATAATTCGGCTTGAAATTGATACAGGAGCATGTCACTATCTATATCATAGGAAGCCTCCCAATTAAACATTATTGTATCTTCTGTACTAGTCGATATTGATACTGAATCCATTGAAATGATATTAAATGGATTCGGAGCATCATTGATTCCTGAAACAAACACATTGATAGTATCCGAAACGGTAAAGTCACCATTGGATGCATGTATGTACACATCAAGAATTCCAAACCAATTTTGAGCAGGATGGAAGACAAACCCAATTTCATCTATGATTTCGACTTCTACAAAATCATTATTCCCACTTTCACAGGTAAAAGAAAGTTCACTGTAAGAGTCCGAAAAATATTCACCCAAATTGATAAACATGGTATCTGGACCACCATCTTCCTCCATTTCAAAGTTAGGTATATCTTGGATAATATCTATGTCAGGTAAAAGCCCCAATCCTTCTAAAGCTAAAAATAAAATGGAATTATCAAAATCATTCGATTCAATTTGTAATTCACCATTCACCAAACCAATATCAGATGGGATAAATGTGATTGGAACAGATAGGGATTCATCCACCGAAACAATAGAATTGTACTCCCCTACGATAAAGCTAGAAGAGGTAGATAAAATAGAGAAAATTTCAACTGGAATATTGCCTACATTTGTTACTGTTAATTGTGATTCAGATTGGCTTCCAACCTGCGCACTAAAAGACAAAGGCACATCAGAATTAATAGAAATATCAGAATAAAAACCGGAAACTGCCGAAATGGATGTAACGCTATAAGAACCATTCCCAAAATTTCCTGATCCAACTTCAAAGGATAGATCCGCATCCATAATTACTTCTGTATCATATAGCATAGACCAAATTTTCATATAAATTGGATTGCCACTTTCAAACCCTGGAAGAATATCATTTCCAATATTGGATCCTTCCCAGGTTACAATATCAATATTATCCTGACCTTCAAAATCCACAAAACTCGCCCCAACGCATAAATCACCATCGAAAACCCCAATCTGGCTTCCTTCCGTTATAGGTGAACCATCTATTAGAGCCTGAGATATGATAACATGATAAGGCAGCCCTGTAGACTCGACTGGAGTAAATTGCCCTTGCAATGTTTTTATGCCCATTAAATAAGTCACAAGACAAATATTTGTGTGATAATGCTTCAGAAAAATCCTCAAAAAATTATAATCTTATAATCTACTTTAGTAAAACCATCTTTCTGGTTTTGCTAAAGCCTTTGCTTGACATATGAATCAGATAAACCCCTGCACTAACATTCTCACCTAGATTATTAGTAGCATCCCAAACAATATTATACTTACCGGCTTCATGATTTTGACTAGAAAGCAACCTAACTATCTCCTGCCCCATTAGGTTGTATATAGTCATAGTCACGTTAGCGTTTTCCGCAACATGATAATCAATATGAGTTATTGGGTTGAATGGGTTTGGGTAGTTTTGATGAAGAGCAAAATCTTCTGGGATTAAACCAGGGTTACCATGTATTGAAAGTATAGAATAAGAAGAACTTTCAAAAAACCCTTCAGAAGAAGAGGAAGAAGTAAAGGTTACATCTACAGATTCTTTGAATTGCTTTTTATACACTTTAAAGG
>MDTB01109023.1_pt1 | contig 10790 bp, 7 predicted proteins | sample 811161 | NCBI WGS metagenome assembly MDTB01 (sample SAMN05326650, study PRJNA326480) | marine metagenome | isolation source: seawater | place: Mediterranean Sea | collected 2009 | reverse complement strand
ATTGCCATTTATTAAAAAAATATTTCCAAATGTGCATTATCACTGTGTAGGCCAAACAAAGAATAAAGAAAAATTACTCAAATTAATAAAAAAACTAGGTGTTGTGGGTAGAGTATCCATTCATGGAATTGTATCAAAAACAACTTTGAAAGGTATGTATGAAAAAGCTCATGTTAATATGATATTATCAGAAAAAACAAAGGATGGTAAAACAGAAGGTTATGGTATTAGCGTATTGGAAGGTAATGTTTTTGGAGTTCCTGCAATTGGTAGTAGGCATAGTGGCCTAAAAGAGTCAATAGTATCTAATATAAATGGAATTTTAGTTAATCAAAATAGTCCAGAAGAAATTGTAAATGCGCTAAACAAAATTTTATCAAATTACAAAAAATTTTTTAATAACTCCATCAATCATGCCAACTTAAATACATGGGATAATTCAATAATTGGATATGAAAAACTTATTAAATAAAAAAACATTTGTTTGTACAATTATATCTCACACTCCTTATTGTCTCAAGGAAGATGGAATCATAGTAGGATTGGGACCCACTGTTCAAGAAATCGATTATCTTGCAACAGTTTTTGATAAGATATATCATTGTGCGCCTGTTTATGATTATGATCCACCAAGAAGCTATTTGCAGCACAAGAGAAATAATGTTGAACTTATTCCTTTAAAACCTACGGGAGGTAAAAGTTTTGTAAAAAAGTTAAATCATTTACTATTCTTTCCAAATAATTTGAGGAAAATAAAAACATGTCTAATTTTCTCAAACATGATACATTTTAGAGCACCAACAGGTATAGGAGTTTTATTACTACCATGGATTTATTTATTCTGGAAAAAGTTAGTTTGGGTAAAATATGCCGGATCATGGGATGATAATTACTCACCAATAACTTATAAACTGCAAAGATGGTATTTAAAACAATTTCCTAAAAACACAAAAATATCTATAAATGGTCATTATACTGGATTAAAAAAAAATTTTTACAGTTTTATAAATCCTTGTTTCAATGAAAAAGATTATGAGTTGGCAACAAAGATTGCCTACAAAAAATCATTTCAAAAAAAACTTAAATTATTATTTGTTGGAAGATTAGAGAAAGAGAAAGGTTTAGATGATCTATTTAGATTGATAAAGGGCGGGGAACTAAAAAAAAATATTCAATCTTTAAAAATTATTGGTGATTCAAAATACAAAAAAAAATATTCTAATTGGGCTTCAAGTCTACCAATCAGAGTTATATTCTGTGGGCCTCTGCCTAGAAAAGAGGTTTTTAAGTTTTATGAAAGCAGTCATATACTAATATTATTCTCAAAATCAGAAGGTTTTCCAAAAGTTTTAATGGAAGCTGGAGCCTACGGTTGTGTTCCAATTTTAACCAATATAAATCATCTTAATAATGTCATAAAAAATAATGTAAATGGATTTACCGTAAATCAAATTACAAAGTTCACAAGCGAAAATTTAAATGAAATCCTTTCTGATCGAGAATCTTTAAAATTTTGTTCATTAAATATCAATAAAGCTGCTAAGAATCATACCTTTGAAAAATATCTTAGCTTAGTTAAAAATGCCATATTACATTAAATATTTAACTGAAAAATATATATCCATAGCTGTTTTGCACGTATTGCTGGGTTATTGTCTAATAACTTTTTCTGGGTTATCAACAATTATTTCTTGGACATTAATAGTCATTGGATTCCATGAAATCATTAAATCAAAAGACAAGTATTATCAAGCTGCTATTTTCGCAGGATATTTGGTGGGAATGGAAATTATTTTACGGATGACTAGTGCTAATATATTTTGGGAATTTGGTAAATATGGGGTGATATTATTCTTAATTACAGGCATAATTTCAAAACAAGCTAAAAAATTAAATTTACCATTTTTAATGCTGATATATTTTTTGTCTTTGTTACCTTCAATTGTGCTAATTCCATATCCTTCATTTAACGAGTGGCGTCAAATTATTTCTTTTAATCTATCTGGACCGGTAACTTTATTTATATCTGTTTTATACTTTAGAGGTAAATCTATTCACCATGCAGATGTTATTTTAATACTAAGGGCAATTGCATTACCAATTTTAACATTGAGTACAATTTTACTTTTTCGTTTACCTACCATGGAGGAGCTCACCTTTAGCAGTGAGGCTAATTATCAGTTTAGTGGCGGTTACGGACCTAACCAAGTTTCCTCCATGTTAGGAGTATTAATTGTTTTAATTGGTTTATCTAAGATCAATCAATACAGTTTATTCAAAAATCAAATACTTGATTATTCAATTCTAGGGTTGTGCATAATACAGGCATTGCTAACATTTTCAAGAGGTGGTTTTATGGTAGCATTGGGATCTTTAGCTTTTTCGTGGATAATCTCAATCAAACAAAATAAACCAGTAAAAAAAGTATATCGGTATAATATACTAATTTCAATAATTATTGTAATCTTCCTTTGGAACATCGCTGCCGACTTTACAGGAGGAATTATGAGTGATCGTTACAAAACTACTTTACAATTTAATGAACAAGGAATAATTGGTGGATCATCCAGAGTTGAAATAATGTTGACCGATATTGAAATATTTTTAGACAATTTTATTCTGGGTGTTGGACCTGGAATGGGAAAGTATCTACGAATTAAATATACCTATGGGAAAATTGTATCTGCACATAGTGAATTCACAAGAATTTTGGCAGAACATGGGATTGTAGGGTTAATAGGAATAGCATCTTTAGTATTTTTTACATATAAGGAATATTTCAAGCGGATTAGCATAAGTAGGGTATTTTTTATCTGTTTCATTTTAGTTGCTTCAATGACAATGTTACATTCTGCAATGAGGCTTGCAATGCCGGGTTTTTTATTTGGATTAGCTTATATATCTATACCTAAAACTGAATTGAGGCTTTCAAATAAATGATTTTATATTTGGGTAATAATATTTCTTCACATGGTTTAACACCTACAGCAATGGAACATTTAGTTCCAAAACTAAATAATAATTTCAGAGTTATATCTGCATCTTCAAAAAAAAATTTTATTCTTCGTTTTCTTCACATGAATTATATATATTTTTTAAATGTTCGCAACTTGGACCTGGTGATAATTGACGTTTTTAGTTCAAAAGCCTTTTTTTACGCTTTTTTCTTTGGTTGCGTATCTAAATTATTTCGCATTCCGTATATTAATGTAATTCGAGGCGGAAATATGAAAAATAGAATGAATATCAGCCCAAACCTTACTTTTTATCTATTTAATAATTCAGAAATCAATATTTCACCTTCAGAATTTTTTTTAGAAATATTTAATAGTAAGGGTTTAAAATCAGTTTGCATACCAAATTTTATTAGTGTAGATAAATACACATTTAAGCTCCGAAAATCGATAAGACCCAAATTATTGTGGGTTCGTTCTTTTCATGAAGTTTATAATCCTGAAATGGCAATAAAGGTTTTAAACATATTATCAAAAGATTTTGATGATGCAATTTTAACAATGATTGGGCCAGACAAAGATGGGAGCAAACAAAAATGTATGATCCTAGCAAATGAATTTGGTGTGGAAAAAAAAATTAAATTAATTGGAAAATTAGATAAAGAAGAGTGGGCTAGGTTATCGAAAGATTATGATGTTTTTATCAATACAACACACATTGACAATACACCAATAAGTGTTATTGAAGCGATGGCATTAGGTTTACCAATTGTATCGACAAATGTAGGAGGTATTCCGTATTTATTAGAAGACAAAAAAAATGCATTATTAGTAGATGACAATGATATTTTTGATATGGCAAATAAAATAAAATTTTTAATGCACAATGAAGAACAATCAAAATTAATTTCTCACAATGGATATGTAACTGCCAAAAATTTTTCATGGGAAAAAATAGGCCCAAAATGGGAAAAAATAATTGGTCAATTCTGTAAAAATAATTCTTAAAATATTAGAAAATTAAAGGTTCCTTACAAAAGGATTGTAGATGTTGCTAAGTATTATAGTTCCTGTACGAAATGAGATAGACTACATAGAACCAACATTTAATTCAATAATTCAGTCTGCTAGTGATATGAATTGTGAAATTATTTTTGTTGATGGTAAATCAACAGATGGAACTTTTGAATGGTTAAAAGTTGAAACTGAAAAATTTAAAAATTGTTCGTTACTAATTAACGAAAACAAATTTGTGAATTTTGGATTCAATCTTGCATTTCCAAAGACTACTGGAAAATATATTGCCAGATTGGATGGCCATACAACATATCCTAAAAATTATTTTAAAAATGCAATAAAAATTTTTAGTGCTAATGATCAAATAAGTATTATTGGGGGGCCGGCAATACATGAAGGCTTATCATGGAAAGGAAAAACAATAGCTAATTGTATGATGAATCCATTTGGTGTGGGTGGCTCAAGTTTTAGAACCTCAATTTCTGAGATGTACGTCGACACAGTTCCATTTGCTATTTATAAGAGAGGCATTTTCAATGAATTGGGCTTATATAATGAAAAACTGATACGTAACCAAGATGATGAATTTAATTATCGATGTAGATCAAAGGGTTATAAAATATTGATGCATCCTGAACTCAAAACAAAATATTTTGTAAGAGAAAACCTGACTGATTTAGTCAAGCAATATTACTCGTATGGTTTCTATAAACCTGATGTGTTTGAATTGGTTTCTAAGGGTAGGAGTTGGTATCATTTTGTTCCATCAATGAGTATTATATCGATTCCATTTTTACTTTATTTGGTATCATTTAATATGATGTTTTTTATTCCATTTTTATCATATGTTTTAATGTGTATCCTTGTTGCCATAAGATGTCAAGATGATTTTAAAATGATATTTTTATCTATAATAGTATTCCCATGTTTACATTTTTCATACGGTATTGGATTTATAATTGGATTCATAAGGGTTAAATTAAAAAATGTCGTTAATTCTACCCTATGAAGTATTCAGTTATTATATTTTTGTTTTACAAATTTTTAATTTGTCATCTAATCGCACAGGAAATCCCTAATGAATTTTATCAATTTAAATTTCAAAAAGAGAGATTAAATGCAGGAGATGGGTGGGAAAACAATTCGATTTTTGGTCCAACAAGGTTTGCAAATAATAATTCAATGAATGATTCCTTGATTATTAAATCGCGCTTAGGAATGAATTTATTATCAGACGCAATAAGTTTATATGGTTACGGTCATTTCACTTTTAAATCCAATTTCCATGGATATTTATATTCAAGAATTGTTAATAACCCAGAATTATTCGATCGCTATTCAGGTCTGCCAAGAGATATTTCAAGATTTGGCCTTAATTCTGGAGAAACAGATAATTCTGGAATTAGTTTTGAAAATGATTGGATGATTATTCAGTTTGGGAGAGGAAGACAAAGTTGGGGATCTGGTAATGATATACAATTAATGTTGAGTGAGAATTCCTGCTCTTATGATCATGGAATGCTAGATTTAGATTTTGGTAAACTAAGAGTTCGCTATTTTCATGGTTATTTAGAGACAGATTCCTCATCTTACAACAGATATATTACTGGTAGAGGTATCGAATGGAATAATAAAAAAAACCTAATATTTGGATTATCAGAAATCGCCATTTATTCCGGACAAGATAGGCACATGGATTTTGCATACTTTAATCCGATATCTACTCATCTTGAAATTGAACTTAACGATAGACAAAATGATTTAGGAAGCGATAATGGGAATGGTGTTTGGCAATGCAGTTTTGATTATTTTAATAAAAGAAGATTAAGAATATCTGGCAATTATCTTATTGATGAATTCGTTATAGATAAAATACAGAAAGATCAAGGAAAAGGGCATGGTAATGGGTACTCCTTGAAATTTGTATTCTCTCCTATTATTAATAAAACTATTTTTTCTTCATTATATGTTTCAATTATTAGTATTGGAACTAATACATTTAAACATGAAGATGGTAGGAATAACTTTGTTCAAAGAAATAAACCTCTTGGATGGGTAAATGGTAGTGATACACGAGAACTAAAAATTGGGATAAATACTATCTCAAAATTAAACAAATTTTTTCTAGATATCGAATTTGGAAGCCTTGAAATTGGAGAGGAGAATATATTAAATCAACCTTATGATGGTTATGATTTTTACTCTTCTGGTAAATTTCCAAGTGGAAATATTGAAAAAGAAATATTTTTAAACACTCAAATGCAATTATGGATCAGGAATTATTTTTCAATTTTAGCAAGATTAAAAATGGTCAAGTCCTCTGATGAACGACTTGTTAACGAATTTAAGATCGGTTTTGATTCTTATTTTCCAATATCTGGAAAAATTTGAAAATACCATTCCATAAACCGAATCTTCCTGAATCACTTGATCTGATATACCGTGAATCTTTGAGATCTGGCTGGCTTACTACAGGTGATATAGTAAATTCTTTTGAAGAAAAATTATCTTCATATCTTAATTCTGATTACGTTGTTGCATTGAATTCATGTACTGCAGGATTACATCTTGCTTTAGCTGCCAAGAATTTTGGTAAAGGAGATAAATTTATCTTGCCGACTATGACATTTATTTCAACTTTAGAATGTGGTGAATATCTGGGGATGGAACCTATTTTAGTTGATAGTGAGAAATCCGGATTTTTGTTAGATTTAAATCAAGTAGAAGATCTATTAAAAAAACAAAATAATGTAAAGGCGATATTACCGATGCACTATGGTGGTGAACCTGCCAATATGAACTGTATATTCAAATTAGCAGAAAAATATGGTGTATTTGTTTTAGAGGATGCTGCACATGCTCTTGACACAGTATCAAACTATGGTAAAATTGGAGATACAAATCATGGAGCCGCCTTTTCTTTTTATGCAAATAAAAATATCACTACTGCTGGTGAAGGAGGTGCTTTGGCCACGAATGATAAAAAATTAGCGGAGAAAGTTAGAAGATTATCATTACATGGAATTACTAAAGATGGATGGGAAAGATTCAAAGAAAATGGAAAATGGGAATATGATATAATTGAACTAGGGTACAAATACAATATGACTGATTTTTCAGCATCTTTTGGACTATGGCAGTTGGAAAAGGCCAAAATTTGGCAAGAAAAACGAAAAAGTATTGTTAAATATTATCATCAAAAGCTTAAAAATATTGATGGAATTATTCTACCAAAATTAACTAATGGGCATTCATGGCATTTATTTGTGATAAAACTTGACCTGAAATATTGGAAAATTTCTAGGAATTCAATTATTGAAAAACTAAACAAAAGAGGTATAGGTTTAGCAGTCCATTATAAACCTATTCACAAATTACTATACGTTAAGTCTAAGTATTCATTCCCTTCAGATCAATTTCCGCGATCAAATGAACTATTCGAATCAATTATAAGTTTTCCAATATACCCGAATTTGACCTTTGAAGAACTTGATCAAATTACTGAAAATGTAATCAGGATTTACAAGCAATACTCATTATGAATTGAATATAAGGTAAAAAACTACTATAGTATCTCGTTCCTTATCAAATTTACAGTTGCAAGCCGATAACTAGTGATATAAATTCGGAGGTGGTTTACTAATCCGAGGTAATCCAAAAAATAATAGGTCATTATTTATATGCATTTACTTTGTGAATATAATTTTGATATTAACAAATATCTGATCTTTTTCTAGTAGTTTATATTAATTTGGTTGTAGAAGTCACTTTGTATCTCATAGATATTTGTGATTGTGGTCACTAAAAAAATATATGCTATTGAATCTTAATTAGATAATAACGAAAATATTGTAATGGAATTACTATCTAGACTAACGGCAATAACTTTATTAGTACTTTTGTTACCTATTCTTCTTTTGATTGGAATAGTAAGTTTAGTTCTTCAGGGAAGGCCAATTATTTTCCGACAGGAGAGAGTCGGTAAGGACTTTGAAAATTTCATAATTTTTAAATTTAGAACAATAAAGAACTTTAGTAGTAATAAACTATTTTCAGATGGAGGAGGCATACATCAGGCTACAAGATGGGGCCGTTTTTTAAGAAAAACAAAACTTGATGAATTGCCCCAGTTAATGAATGTCATAAAAGGCGACATGAGATTTATTGGTCCAAGACCTGAAATTCCCGAATATGTTGACTCTAATACTTTTTCTTTTCTTAATGATATAAAGCCAGGTCTATCCGGCTTCTCATCTATTTTATTTAGAAATGAATCCGAAGTAGTATCAATGATAGATTCTAAAGACCCGTATAAAACAATTTTAAAAATCAAGGTTTGTTTAGATAACTATTATGTAAATAAAAAAGGTTTTTATCAAGATTTAAAATTAGTTGGAATAACAATAGTTTCCCTATTTCTACCAAAAAAAACAGGTCATTATATGTTGCTAAAACTCCTTAATATCCAAGATGCCGATTATCAAATCAGAGATCTTGTTAATAAGGTGAAGATTAAAAAAATAAAAAATAATAAATTTAGAGAGAACTCATCATCTAATTATAGAATTCTAATTTTATCTGATATAATATCAGTCTTATCAGCGTTTATGTTAGCTCTCTTCATAAAATATGACTTTAAATTGCCTACATTGCTATTAGATTCTAAGATATACAATATTCTTGGAGCTTTAATAGGTATAAAGTTATCATTTTTTTACTTTTTTGATCTTTACAAAGGTATGTGGAGATATACAAGCATATTAGATATGTTAAACATCGCAAAAGCAAATATTTCTGGTACGGCAATAAGTATATTACTTATACCTAGTTTACTAAACGGGCAAAATATTTTGTTGTCCACATTTATAATTGATTTCATGTTATCTTTTGGATTTGTTAGTCTTTCTAGATTAGGTATAAGGTTAGTGTATTCACATTTAATCAACCCAAGGCCATACAAAATTGAATTTTCAAAAAGAGTCATTCTTATTGGTTCAGATTCAAATGGTCAATTCATTTGTAAAGAACTATTAAATGATTCAAAGCATTTAATGGATCCTGTTGGATTTTTAGATGATAATAAAAAATATCAAGGACGAATGATACATGGTATACCTGTTTTAGGCAAAGTATCGGATTTGAATGATTATGTTAATGAATATGATGAAGCATTAATTTGTTGTCCTAATGTTCCAAGAAAACAGCTACACCGTATTATAGAAATCTGTAAAACCGCAGGAAAACCATATAGGACCATACCATCAATTGAAGAAGTCGTTTCCGGTAAACTAACTTTAAATCAAATAAAAGAAGTATCGATAATTGACTTATTAGGAAGAAATGAAGTTACCCTTAATGAAGGACTCATAAAAGATTACATAACTGGTAAAAGAATTTTAATTACGGGTGCTGGAGGCAGCATTGGTTCCGAGTTAGTTCGTCAATGTATTAAGTTTGAACCAGCATTATTGGTAATGCTTGATAATAGTGAATATAATTTATTTCAAATTGAAAGGGAAATTTTAGAAAAAAGAAGTAGTGTTCTTACTAAACCTTTATTAACTAATGTAAGAGATATTGATATTATGAGTAAAGTCTTCACTGAGTATGAACCACAAATAATATTCCATGCAGCGGCATATAAACATGTTTCAATGCAGGAGGCATTCCCTTGGGAAGCAGTTGAAACCAATGTTCATGGTACAACAAATCTTGTAAACCTATCCTTAAAACATAACATTGAAAAATTTGTTCTAGTAAGTACTGATAAAGCGGTTAAGCCAATTAATGTAATGGGTGCAACGAAGCGTTTAGCGGAATTGATATGTCAAGCTGCAGATGAGGATTGCAGCACTAGTTTTATGGCAGTTCGCTTTGGGAATGTTTTAGGAAGCAGTGGTAGTGTAATCCCTATTTTCCAAGAGCAAATAAAAGCAGGAGGGCCAATTACTATCACAGATCCAGATATGGAACGATATTTTATGTCCATAACTGAAGCTGCCCAATTAATTCTGCAATCTGGTGGTATTGGCAAAGGCGGTGAGATTTTTGCACTTGACATGGGCAGACCAATTAAAATTTTAGATATTGCCAACGACCTAATTAAACTGTCAGGTCTTGAACCTGATATTGATATACCTATAAGTTTTATTGGTACCCGTCAAGGAGAGAAAAAAAATGAAGAATTGGTTTTAGATTCCGAATCCTTTCACAAAACTGTACATGAAAAAATTTATGAAATTCGTTCATCGATATCTAAAGAAACAAGGGAAAACATTATTTTAAAAATTAATGAAGGGGAATTAATTGGTCATGGGTTTAATAATTTTGAATTAAGATCTAAACTAGAATCACTTGTTCCCGAATACAAATCCTTAGATAAAGACAAAAAGGATCCGATTGTTTTAAAAGTTGTACCAGAGATACAGGCATAATACAACTATATCTAAAATCAATTTCTAAATTAATTTTCGTCGAATATTTACTTAATACTATACCAATAGTTTAGTTTAACTTTGCTAAATTTCGATGTAATAGTCCGTAAATATCGATAAAAATGTCATTGCAATCAATAAATCCGGCTAATGGAGAGGAAATAAAATCGTACTCCGAGCAGTCTTTTTTCCAGATTAAAGAGATATTGAATAGCTCTAATCTTTCTCAAAAATTATGGTCTGAAACGAAAGTTGAATTTCGTCTAGAATGTTTAAAAAATCTCATTGAAATTTTAATTGATAACAAAAAAGAATACTCTTTATTAATATCAAAAGAAATGGGAAAGCCACTTAATCAATCAAAAGCAGAGATTGATAAATGTGT
>MDTB01199478.1_pt1 | contig 10791 bp, 2 predicted proteins | sample 811161 | NCBI WGS metagenome assembly MDTB01 (sample SAMN05326650, study PRJNA326480) | marine metagenome | isolation source: seawater | place: Mediterranean Sea | collected 2009 | reverse complement strand
AGAATCACTTCCAGAGCCTGAACCAGAACCAGAGCCAGAGCCAGAACCTGAGTCTTTACCAGAACCAGAGCCAGAACCAGAACCAGAGCCAGAGCCTGAACCTGAACCTGAACCAGAGCCAGAACCTGAAACATTAATTACTGAAATACCACTCGCCAGCACTGACGCCTTCTACCTCGTTGAAGTTGGAAAACCAGCTAATAGTATAGAATACGGTTCGGTCGGGTATTCGGTGGAGGATTTACCAAATACAGGTGGTATCACTTGGAGTTTCTCGCAAATCAATCTTGGTTGGAATCTTCCAGATTATAATGCCAGCAAAGAGGGTTGGAATTTTGATGTAGTCAACACAGAAACTGGTCGTGAAATTTATGACGCTCCTGAAGAAGGTTATATAGAAACACTGAATGCTACTGATAATCATTATAGGAGAGTGCCAATGAGCAGATTTGGGTATAGATATAGTGGTTACATCACCAACGAGCTCACCGGGGAGGTGGAGGAGGTGGCACTGCAGGGTGAGTGGGGCTACCGCCCAGCAGGCTCAGTGCCAAATAAAAATTTTAGAGCAGTAGGATCATATGCTTGGGTAGATTTTACATTCTTGAGGGGGGACGCGGTTATGCAATTACCAACTATAAATATGGAACCAGAAAATTACACAGATGGTGCCACACTAAAATTTGATTATTTTAGTAGTAGAGGAATTTACAAGCGGGGCGAGAATAATCTAGCTAATAAATTAGTTATTGAAAGATTAAATAAGAATAAACAATGGGTAATTGTTAAATCTTACCAAGAATTAAATTTCGTATTAGACGATACACTGGTGGTATGGGAGGAGCAGCCGGAGCCGGAGCCGGAGCCGGAGGCGGCGGCGGCGGAGGAGGAGGAGGAGGTAGTGGTGGAGGAGGAGGATAACGATGCCGATAACAGCCAATGGGCCTTTACCGGTAAGTACGAGCACATCGACGATTGGGCTGCAGCTGCAGGAACAGGATGGGTAACTAAAACCGAACTTATTAATTTTACCCAAACAGAGAAAGATGATGGTTTTACAGATTTAACCATTAGATTTAGAGCTACTTTAGGCGGTGATTTTGATCAAAATTATGATTGGGCTGAACATTGGAATTCAATAAGATACGCTGATATAGCAGTTAGTAATATAAGCATAACTAATGACAAGGATTGGGATGGAGATGGTCTAAATAATTCAGAAGATCCATATCCGCATGATGCAGTACATCCAGAACCAGAACCAGAGCCAGAGCCAGAACCAGAACTACCCATCCTGATTGTAGAAACTTTTTCAAACCTAAGGTGGAATGAAGAAAACAGCACAGGAAGTCCTTTATATTTGCCACTCGGATGGCATTCTGAAGCAGAATATGGTGTAGGATGGAGAGCAGGAACAGAAGACTGGTATATGCAGCCCAGTCACGACACCCCGGCAGGAAGATGGTTTACCACGATGAGATCGTCGTCTGTATTGGATGATGATTATTCGCTTGTTTTTGTTGATTTATATGGGGGGTGGGGGAGCAATGCAAAATTTGTTAGAAACGCAATTTTGCAACCAAAAACAATATTCGTGGGAAATTATGAATACAAACCTGAGTTAAAATTCAAATATTTTAGTTGTGATTATACCGAGCGCGATGAATGGGACGGCATGAGCGTGCCAAAACCACCCATATTATTTATTGAAGCAAAAAATAGCAGTGGTCAATGGCAACAAATCGTTCGTTACCAACAATATAATGAGTGGAAATTTGCCGATAATCTAGACCAGCGGGGCAACTTAATATTCCTGCGTGGTTGGGTTGAGAAAAAGATAATAATTCCAGACTATTGTATTGTAAACGGCGAAGTAAGTGTTAGATTTAGAGCAGAACCAGGGTACTATTATGATGAAAGTGGTAATATCCTCGCAACCTCCTCATTGCCCGAGATAACTGACGACGATAAGCAGAATAATATCTTAATGATTGATGATATATCATTGCTAGATGAGGAAGAACCAGAACCAGAGCCAGAACCAGAGCCAGAACCAGAGCCAGAACCAGAACCAGAACCATTGAATATTAAAATCAAATTAAGTAATTTGTATGGCGACGGATGGAATGCAAACAAACAAGACGATGGGCAGGAGGGGTGGCCGATATGGATTAGGATTCAAAAGAGAATAGTTGTCAGTGATAACGATGTGTGGACAAATGTTACAGGAAAATTTCAAAAAAATAAGTACGAAGGCGCAACGATGGGACTTAGTGATGCGATCCACCAGGCGAGCTGGTCTTCTTCCATCACTGACAACGACGTGCAACCTGGTGATTCCATAGCGATTGAACATATACAACTGCAAAACGGAGATTATAGAGTAGTGTCATATGCAGGACGGTTTGCGGACGAATCCGCGTACCGCCCAGCTGGTCATCAAACCAATAAATGGGAAGTATGGGAAATTATAGATAATATCCCCTGGCTATTAGCCAGGGGAGGTTCTCCAGTTAATGTGGACTGGGCTGAATACGTTAAATTCGCAGTTACTTACACCGAACCAGAGCCAGAGCCAGAGCCAGAGCCTGAGCCAGAGCCAGAGCCAGAGCCAGAATCTTTACCAGAGCCGGAACCGGAACCAGAGCCTGAGCCTGAGCCAGAATCACTCCCTGAACCAGAGCCAGAGCCAGAACCGGAACCAGAGCCAGAGCCAATGCCTGAGCCTGAGCCTGAACCTGAGCCTGAACCTGAACCGGAACAAGTCACATTATTTACACAATTAGGAATTGATATAGATGGATCAAATACCTATGATAAAACTGGATATTCAGTCGCGTTAAGTCATGATGGTCAAAGACTCGTTATTGGTGCTCCATATGATGATGGTGCAAATGCAGTTACAAATCCAAAAAATAGAGGTAGGGTTCGTGTTTACGAATATATAATTGCAAGTGATAGTTGGTCACAATTAGGAGAAGATATTGATAGTCAAACCACTGGAGATAAAAATGGATTTTCTGTATCTATAAATGAAGACGGCTCTATTATTGCAATTGGTGCTCCACATTATGGACCGGACGATTACAATACCAACTTCAAAGGTCTTGTTCGTGTTTACAAACTGCTCCGGCGCCCCCCCTCCGATAGCGAGATTGTTGCTTATGTGTGGTCACGAGTGGGAAGCAATCTCGTTGGAGATGTAGCTGATATGAGTGGACATTCAGTGTCTTTAAATCTTACAGGCGATCTTCTTGCAATTGGTGCTCCTAATTCAGGTTGTGTTCGTGTTTACAAACTGCTCCCGCGCCCCCCCTCCGATAGCGAGATTGTTGCTTATGTGTTATTAAAACGTGCGCAGCGGACTGCAATAGCTGCGAAACTTCTTGACCTTTACAGTGTATTGCCAGATAATGCTACAGAAGACCAAGTATGGGCCGCTGAAGTAGCAGCGGCTGGTGATTCTATTGCGTCGGCGTTGTACAATCGCGTTGTAAATTGGATGGCTATATCGGATTTTTTAACCTCAGAGTACAATATAACTGGCGTACAACCCACCGGCGGTGTAACCAAGGAACAAGTCGAAACCGCTGAAAAACTTACAGCAGAAATAGAATTTAAAATACCCGATTGGTCACAATTAGGTGCGAATATAGTTGGTGAACAGGGTGATGAGACTGGATTTTCAGTTGCATTAACCGATTTTTATGCATATAAGAGAGTAGTCATTGGTTCTCCAGGTAAGAATAATAGTAAAGGTTGTGTTCGTGTTCATCAATACAATGAAAGCACTGAACAATGGTCACAATTAGGTGCGAATATCGATGGAGAAGCTGAAGGTAATAAGTGTGGATATTCGGTTGCTATAAATCAGAATGTATCCCATTCAACTAGTAGTATTATTGCGATTGGTTCTCCAGGTAATTTAATTTCAGATCAAGGTAAAGTTCATGTTTATTTATACAATAATAGAACTACTAGTTGGGAACAATTTGGTAATGATATCATTCACGAAGTAAGTGATATTAGTTATGGATTTGGATATTCAGTTGCACTAGATGATACTGGACGTAGACTAGCAATTGGTGCTGATTACACTTCATGGAGTATGGAATCTATGCAGTACAGGCACATACACACTGATTTATTTAGATATATGTTTGAATTGGATGATGGTGCTTTTGGAAATAGTGTTCCATCAGGTGAAATTAAATGGACTCGACGATTCATCTATACTGATGAAGATATGACCGACCGACGCAGTAAATCAGCAGTAGCGTTAAGTGGTGATGGATCTACTATTGCTATTGGTTGTCCATCATATTTAGATGATTATAATAACAATGCAGGTCGTGTTCGTGTTTATGGAAGCGAAGCAGTTTCTCTTGAAACGAACTATATGAATATAATAAAGCATAATGATCAACGGATAATTGCTAGTGACCATAGGAAGCGTTGGATTGAGGGGGCTCAAGGACCTACGATTCGTAAGTGGTTTGACTATGATACTGAGTGGCTGCCCTACATCACCCAAGCCCAACATGATCACGCTGGGGTTCCTTGGCGACATGTCAACGACTGGAATTCTAATATTGTCGCGCACCTAACTATGCAAGATTATTTAGATAAATGTCTAGAAGAACAACATATAGCGTTTTATATCACAGGTTCGGGGGAGGCTGAGATTCTCCATACTGTTGAAAATTATAGTGACCTAAATGAGCGTGTCGATTCTACCTCAGCTGATGTTTTTGTTATTAATTATAAAAAACGATTTTTTGAGTATGGGCCAGAACCAGAGCCGGAACCAGAACCAGAACCATTCCCAACAGTATTTATCGATTCGAGCGATAATTCATACTTGATTCCAACACCTTTTGAATTACATAGCTCGCAATGGGAAAATAGTGATAACTTAAGTAAAGATAACCTTACATCTGTTCAGATCGGCACTGGAGTAAGAATTATAGGAGCTTCTGCTTTCAATGAATGTTCAGCTTTAACCTCGGTAACTATACCAGATACAGTAACTAAGATAGGGGATAGTGCCTTCTCAAGTTGTACCAATTTATCTGAAATTATTTTCTTGGGAGATAATGTTCCTGCCTTTGGAGACAATGCTTTTGAAAATATACCAAGCGATGCGCACTATTATTTATGGGGAGATGATGGTGAAATTCACGGAGGAGATGGTTCAAGAACTTCACCGTGGCTAGGTCCAGAACCAGAACCAGAACAATATAATATTCAACTAGCATGTAGTAATAACACTACATTTAATTTTGGACCTTTCACAAATATACAATCTGACCAAGGAGTTTATCTACAAGATGGAGCATATAATGTACAAATGACATCAGATGACATAACTAAACATCGGTGGGTTATAGCTAATAGACAACTTATGGAAGGACATTATATGCCATTAGTAGAATTATATGCAGCGAGCGGGGAAGCAAACAAGACAAAAGGGTTCAATCTTGATACTACACATACTCCTGCTATGCATACTAATGTTAGGCACCTATTTTCGAAGGAAACAGATATTCCTTTTGTGGATGGTGAAGAAGATAATACATTAAAGACTGCTACTATAGATTTAACTAGGAGTAATCAATTAGGAAGAGGTATAATAGGTGCAAAAGGTAGAATATATATAAAATATATATCAGGATCCATAGGCACCTATCCTGAAGGCGACAATGGAAATTTGCAGATTATTTCAGTTACAGTTGGTAGTAGCGATGACGGTGTGAAATATACTGCGTCTAGTGAAGAAAAATGGCAAACTCTTGCGGGCACGTATGCTACACGCTCCCCGTTAAATTACAATAATGATGCGGCGTGGAGGGATCTTGATTCACCTACTTCACACGATGCTTTCGGCCAAGATTGGACGCCGGGGTTGAAAGGAAGATTTAATTATGTAATTGGCGCCACGAATGTAGACAGTAATGGTGCTACGACTGTCAGAGAGACTGGTAGTTTTACAAATGATAACGTACCATACTGGTATTACGAAGGTTCCGGCCGCGACAAGGGAGTTGGTTTGTGGGGGGACACAAATATCGGTTATCCAAATATAACAGCTTTTCTGCGGTCACCTTTTATGGTATTTAATTCAAATACTGTAACAATAGAATACGTTGCTGAAGGTATAAACATTGGAAATGCCAGAGTAGGAGTTCATATTCCAGGCCGCGACATATCACATCACATATATGATTGGGTGGGAACAGGTGCCGCCGACGATTCGCTCCGTCCGTCTTCAAATTATGTCTTAGGCGGTCAAAAAGAAACTTTACGCATAACATCAGCAGAACAAATTGTTGGTATTCAAGGTGAGGGGGGAGGGAGCCAACTATTCACAAATACCGACTCCTCTCGTGGATCGTGGAATTGGATAAAACTAGAAAATTCATTAGTGCATAACATAAGTGAGTGGTTGGGTTATATTGTTAATACGGATAATAATAGAGGACATATATGGTTTTTTCATTTAAAATTCATACTAGTAGATCATTCAATTGGTGAGGTGGTAACAGAATGTAAGACAGCATGGGGCCTAAACACCGTTAGATTGATTGGGCATTCGGGTAACCCCGACGTGTTGACGCGCCCTTGGCCGATACCAGATAATATTAATATTAATGATTATATTAAAGGCGCATTTTTTCAAGATGGTTACGATGAGATATTTCCAGATGGTTACGGTGAGTTACGTACCGACAGCATCTACTATATTGCTAATCCCAGCAATTATAATTTTCAAGGAATTGGATTATTCGATATGAAAATAACACTTAGAGATCTTGATACAGATAGAGATTTAGAGATTGATATCACGGATTATCATCCGTGGGAATCTAGTATACAGAGTTCGGACCAACTACCCTATGTAAAAAAAGAAAATATAGAAGTGTCGAATAACAATAATGAACAGACTGAAACGAAAAATTTTCCATATATTGTAAATCTAAAGGGTTATATTTATATAAGATATCAATCTGGTGAAGGTGCACTTAGTGACTTTCAAATCTTTGAGATTATAAATGGTGATAATAAATTTAATGCAGGTAATGTGCCATCGAGCGTCATCTTCGATACCGACGCGTCGGCGGAATTAACAAACGTAACAGACGAAAACATAAAGACGACTCTCATTTCGCGGGTGGGCAACGACGCCCCCACGGCACAGTATACAGATAAATGGAAGACAACTACATCAGCTGATTATGATTTGAACAGTAAATATGAAGATATTGATGAAGATAAATTGTCTTATGTTGAACGGCCACCAATCTGGATATACGGGGGTGGGTGGATTGGTAACTCCATACCTGACCCAGAAGACGAAATTGCAGGTGGTATTTGGTATAGGGTTCCTGCAGTTGATTCGGGTGAGCACAACCAAGTGCACGAAAGGATGCACAAAGAATTACACGTCGATGGGACAGGAGTACTTCCGAAGAAGACGAAGAGTTATTCATTCAGCTTGACCAGCGGCGGTACGAGATTCGAGGGTTACGTTGATGCACCTGCGAGCGACGATAATTATCCAGACAAACCTTATTGGTTCTATAAAGCAACAAATGTTGAGCGCGCAGGTCATCCAAGTAAAGTGGCTTATTTACGATCACCTAAAATGACCTTTACATCAGATGAAATAAAAGTTGTTTACGGCGCAAGAGGAGAACATATTGGCAGGGTTGAAATCGGTGTTGACATTACTGGCTGGGCCGACGCGTCTCTGGGCGATGGCGGAGGGTTCTATCCGCCAGAGCCTGAACCAGAATCACTTCCAGAACCAGAACCGGAACCAGAACCAGAACCGGAACCAGAACCTGAACCATTCTCAACAGTATTTATCGATTCCAGCAATAATTCATACTCGATTAGTATGCCTCCTGAATTACATAGCTCGCATTGGGAAATTATTAATAACTTAAGTAAAGAGAACCTTACATCTGTTGAGATCGGCTTTGGAGTAGAAATTATAGGAACTTCTGCTTTCAATGCATGTACCGCTTTAACCTCGGTAACTATACCAGATACGGTAACTAATATAGGAGAGTCAGCCTTCTTTAATTGTACTAATTTATCTGAAATTATTTTCGTTAATAATAAGCCTGAAATTATAGCAGCGGATGCTTTTACTGGTATTCATCCAAATGCCAAATATAACATAATGGATGGCGATAGAACTATTACAACTGTCATAACAAATGGCATATATGGAAGTGGAACATTCGATGACCCATTTCATTCTCCAGAACCAGAACCTGAACCTGAACCTGAGCCAGAACCATTATCAATGTTTCGGATCGTAATGATAGCGGCGCCGGTGCAGGCCGGCACGGCGGAGGTCGGTGGCGGATGGTGGGGTGCAAAATTAACCATTACTAATACTAATACTATTGATAATAGTCAATACGGATCTTTTACAGTCGTGGGCGGCAGTAAAATTGAATATCTACAAATTACACCAGGAACATATAAAGTAACTGTAACTGAGGCCAGTTCCTATCCAGAAAAAGTTAGATGGATAATAGAAGAAAGGGTAAGTGATGGCGATTGGAGTAAGCTGGCAGAGGGTGGTCATAATGAAACAAAGACTTTTATAATTGGTGGGGCATATGCGATTTATTAATGAATAGATAAATAATAATAGATAAATAATAATAGATAAATAATAATAGATAAATAATTAATTTTATAAAACTAATTATTTATTTATCTCTCTGAAAATATAATATTATTCTACACAATAATATTAAATTTAATAATATTAAATATAATTTGTCATTTATGTATAATATAATTGAAAAAATAAAATACAGTATTATATGACAGAAATGTATCTATATCAACTACCCAACTTACGGGATATTTATGATGAATTTATTGTCTCGGACAATCTAACTGAAAATGAAAACCACGATATTGTTGAATCATTTTGCAATGTTATTGACTATTATATAACTAATAATCCGTTATCTTTTTCCGATCCAAAGTTTCACGAAAATCTCTCCGAATACGTAGAAATATTTATAAATCTTCAATTTCCCTTTTCATTCAACAATCGCCATCAAAATAGTTTAACAGAGGATTTGCATCATGAATTAAAAACTCTACAACAAGAAGCCGAATCTATTTATTTCAAACATATAATACCAAAAAGATCTTATCCAAAAACATTTATTCGTAATAAAAACGTTAATATACCAGAAATGTCTAAAAAAATACAATTTATAAAAGATATTCCTCAACCTGATCAAAGAACAGATGAATGGTATCATTTTCGTCACAACTTATTGACGGCTAGTAGTGCGTGGAAATGTCTCGCTAGCGAATCATCAAGAAATCAAATTATTTACGAAAAATGCCAACCACTTAATGTGGGAAAATTCCGCTCCTCTAACATCACAACTCCGTTTCATTGGGGACAAAAATACGAGGAAGTATCCGTTATGTTATATGAAAAAAAATATAAAACAACGGTTGAAGATTTCGGCTGTATTCAACATCAAAAATACAAATTTCTTGGTGCGTCTCCCGATGGAATCAACACAGATCAAGAAAGCCAGTTATATGGTCGAATGCTTGAAATTAAGAATATTGTGAATCGAGAAATTACTGGAATTCCCAAACAGGAATACTGGATTCAAATGCAATTACAAATGGAAACGTGCGAATTAAATGAATGCGATTTTTTGGAAACACGTTTCAAGGAATACGAATCTGAAGAGGAATTTAATGCAGATGGATCAATGAGTCGAACAAAGGATGGCAAACAAAAGGGAATTATGATGCATTTTAATAAAGATGGCTTTGCGCATTACGAATATTGTCCAATATTCAGAAAACGAGATGATGATGCCACATGTCGAAAGATATTTGAAAAATGGGAACAAGAAATGATGGAAAAGAATAGAGATTTAATGTGGGTTGCTAATGTCTATTGGTATCTAGATGAAGTTAGTTGCGTGTTAGTATTAAGAAATAAATTATGGTTCGATGAAGCGGTAAAAAAGTTGGGTGAAACGTGGGAAACGATTGAGATAGAACGGGTTACCGGCTATGAACATCGAGCTCCACGTAAAAGAATGAAATCTGATCCAAACAAATTAAAAAATACGCTTAGTGATGAAAAAACAGAAGCCGATAAACAAAAACGAAAAAATAGTGCAGATAAAATAAAAATGTCACCACAACTTACTGCAATTAAGAATGATCAAAAAATAAATGCCACTGGAGGTATTCCAATAATTAAAGTATTAACTGAAAATCTTGGGGATGCAAAAGAAATTACAGAAGATCCAGATTTTGTTTTATAATCAATACTCAACATATTCTTTTACTTCATAAATATCTGAATTAAATTTTTTATTTATTTCATTTTTGATAAAAGCTCTATTATCATTAGTAATATAAACTTTTCTAGCTAATTGTATAAATTCGTAATCAAATAATTCTAACGATTCTTTAATGCGTATTTTGTCTTCAATCTCCCATAGCTGTTTATTTATACTTTCAAGTTCCAAAAATAATTCATTATTTTGATAAGAATACTTTTTCATATTCTTATCTAGAAATTTTATCTCATTATTTATTTTTTCTAATTTAACTTCATCTGAAATTTTTTCTCTTTTAATTAGTAAAATAGTATATTTGTCCCATAATTCACCAATTGATACATTAATTTTTTCAATCGTTGCTTCCTCCACCGCTATCTCCTCCACTGTTGCCTCCTCCACTGTTGCCTCCTCCACTGTTGCCTACTCCACTGTT
>MDTB01061879.1_pt1 | contig 10792 bp, 12 predicted proteins | sample 811161 | NCBI WGS metagenome assembly MDTB01 (sample SAMN05326650, study PRJNA326480) | marine metagenome | isolation source: seawater | place: Mediterranean Sea | collected 2009 | reverse complement strand
ATTAACTGCATTACCAATTATTGAAACTCAGGCAGGGGATGTATCTGCATATATTCCAACTAACGTAATTTCGATCACAGATGGTCAGATTTATTTACAATCTGATTTATTTAATGCAGGAATTCGTCCAGCTGTTAATCCTGGTATTTCTGTATCAAGAGTTGGTGGTAATGCTCAAATTAAAGCAACAAAGCAAGTTGCAGGTAGTTTACGATTAGATTTATCTCAATATTGGGAAATGGAAGCTTTTGCTCAATTTGGTTCAGATCTTGATAAAGCCACATTAAAGCAATTACAGAGAGGTAAACGTTTAATTGAAATTCTTAAACAAGATCAATACTCTCCATTAAGAATCTCTCAACAGATCATTATTATTTATGCTGGTATTCATGGTTTCTTAGATAATGTTCCTGTTGAAAAAGTCCGTGCATTTGAAAAAGAATTATTATCAATTATTCAAATGGAGCATTCAGGTTTACTGGCGGAAATTGAAAAAGAAAAAGTATTGAACGAAGATATCAAGCCAAAAATTGAGTCTGCACTTAAAGAGTGTTTAACGTTATTCGTTTCATAGGAATATAAAATGCCAACAAACACGCGAGAGCTAAAAAATCGAATAACTTCAGTTGAAAAAACCAAGAAAATAACACAAGCAATGAAAATGGTTTCAGCTGCTAAGTTTAAACGTAATCTTGCTCAGTTAGATCATATTAAAGAATTTGGTGAAGGAATTGAATCGATCCTATCATCATTATCAAAGCGTTTATTTGAAGATGATATTCCTGCATTAATTCAAGAAAATGATTCACCACAAACAGCTATTATTGTTGTATCTTCTGATCGAGGTCTTTGTGGCGGATTCAATTCCAATTTATTTAAAAAAGTTAATCAAGAAATTTCGAAATATCAGCAAGTCGATCTTTATTTGATTGGGAACAAAGCCCAGCAATTTTTCAAATCAAAAAATGTTAAAATCGCTGATCATATAACAGCATTTAAAAGTGATAATTTAGATACTGAAATGAGAAACTATATTGATTCATTTATAGATAGTTTTAAGCAAGGCGTATATTCAAATGTAATTGTAATTTACAACGAGTTTGTTTCTGCTTTAACTTCTAATCAAGTTGTTAAACAATTATTACCAGTTTCCTTACCAGATTGGGATAAAACAACAACAACTCACTCTGATTTTATTTATGAATCAAGTAAAGAAAATGCGTTAGAATCACTATTTATAAAAACTATTGAATATCAATTTTCTCGATCTGTTTATGAAAGCTTTGCATCTGAAGAAGGTTTTCGGATGGCAGCAATGGATTCTGCGACTACAAATGCAAAAGAGATGATTCAAGAGTTAACATTATTTTTTAATCGGTCACGTCAAGCAGCAATTACAACTGAATTAACAGAAATTGTTGCCGGAGCGGCATCAATTTCTTAGGAGGAGTTAAAAAAATGACAACAAAAACAGCACATGAGGGAAAAATTGTTCAAATTATTGGTCCAGTTGTTGACTTTAAATTTGAGCGAGGTAATTTACCTGCAATAGGTAACGCAATTATTGTTAAAGAAGGCGATCGAGAAATCGTTTTCGAAACCATGCAACATTTAGGTGATGAATCTGTTCGTACAGTTTCTATGACATCTACAGATGGTTTAGTTAGAGGGACATCAGCTACAGATACAGGTTCTCCAATTAGTGTTCCAGTAGGTAAAAATACACTAGGTAGAATTATGAATGTTACTGGTGATGCAATTGATTATGGTGAGCCTATTAAATCTGATACTGTTTTACCGATTATTCGTAAAGCACCAGATTTGAAAGACTTATCACCAAAAACCGAAGTATTTGAGACAGGAATTAAAGTTATTGATTTATTAGCGCCATATCCAACTGGTGGTAAAGTTGGTTTATTCGGTGGTGCTGGTGTTGGTAAAACTGTATTAATTATGGAGTTAATTCGTAATATTGCTATGGAACATGGTGGATTCTCAGTATTTACTGGAGTTGGTGAAAGAACTCGTGAAGGTAATGATTTATGGCTTGAGATGAAAGAGTCCGGCGTACTTGATAAAACAACATTAGTATATGGTCAGATGAATGAACCTCCTGGTGCTCGTTTTAGAGTTGGTTTGACTGGATTAACTCAAGCTGAGTATTTCCGAGATAGTGAAGGTAAAGATGTATTATTGTTTATTGATAATATATTTAGATTTGTTCAAGCTGGTTCTGAGGTATCTGCACTTTTAGGTAGAATGCCGTCAGCTGTTGGTTATCAGCCTACTCTTGGTACAGACGTTGGTGAATTACAAGATCGTATTACATCAACAACTAAAGGGTCGATTACTTCAGTTCAAGCGATTTACGTACCTGCAGACGATTTAACTGATCCTGCACCTGCTACTACATTTTCTCATTTAGATGCGACAACAGTACTATCTAGAAACATAGCTTCTGCTGGTATTTATCCAGCTGTTGATCCTTTGGAATCATCATCTACAATTCTTGATCCTAGAATCGTTGGTGAAGAACATTATAATGTTGCCTCTCAAGTAAAATCTGTTCTTCAAAAATATAAAGAGTTACAAGATATTATTAAAATTCTTGGTATGGATGAATTATCTGAAGAAGATAAAGTGACGGTTGCAAGAGCTAGAAAGGTTCAGAAGTTCTTTTCCCAGCCGTTCTTTGTTGCTGAGCAGTTTACTGGTCACGCTGGTAAATATGTTAAGAATGAAGATACAATTAAGTCATTTAAAGGTATTCTTGAAGGTGAATACGATCATATTCCTGAACAAGCATTTTCTTATGTTGGTGGAATTGAAGAAGTATTAGAGAAAAACGATAAAGTAAAATAATGTCAAAACAATTTGTTGTTAAAGTTTATACCCCAAAAGGATTAGTACTAGAAAAAAGCTCTGAATTTTTACGCATACCAGGTAAATCAGGAGACGTGGGGGTGACCTATGATCACACACCTAGTTTACTTGAATGTAAAAGCGGTGAGATGGTTTTACGAACATCAAATCATCAGCACTCTTATTTTATTCCACAAGCGTTAACTCACATCAATAAAGAGGAAATCATTGTTATTCTTGATTTCATAGAACCAGTTGAAAATATCGATAAAAGTAGAGCTGAGAAATCTAAAGAACGTGCAGAGAAACGTTTAGCTGATTCTGAACTTCAACAAGATGTTGAAATTGATATTAATCGTGCTAAAAACTCATTAGATAGAGCTCAAATTAGATTAGATATTTTAGCTCAAAAAGCCTTTAAATAGTAAATATATTTTTATAATGTTTGATCTGGTCACCAATAATTGTGATCAGATCAAACTGGTAATAATAATTATATAACTTATATTGATCCATAAATATATATGTTGATTGGATCATCCGACGTTGCTTTGTGTAGTTAATCTTATATCCTAAGTGAATGTATTTTTTTTTTAATAACTTTACCTCAATAATATGCATACGATTCTTTTGATTAGCAATAATATCAATTTCTCCAAACTTTGTAAAAAAGTTACGCTTTATAATTGTATATCCATCTTTAATTAAAAGTTTACTTGCTTTATCTTCACCAATTGCCCCTTTTGATCGCATAGAACCCCCTGTATAGTTTTAGTTAAATAATGTAAGCTGCGTATTTAAATTAAATTCAACTCGATGTATTGCACAATGTCCGTGTTCATGGAGTGATTCATAGTGTTGTTTGGTGCCATAACCTTTATGACCGTCAAATGCATACCTTGTATAGATTCGATTATATTTAATCATTAAACGATCTCGAATGACCTTTGCACATATAGAAGCGGCTTTTACTTCAGGAATCGTCGTATCAGCCTTAATTAGAGCTGCACAAGAGACATCAACTCTTGGTATACGGTTTCCATCTATAATTGCGTGATCGATTTTAATTGGCATTTTATTGATCGCTTTTCTCATTGCTACAAGTGTTGCTTGTAAAATATTAGTTCGATTTATATAGCGATGAGATACAATTCCAGTACCCAAATAAATGTGTGATTGAATTTCATTAAATATTTTATAGCGTTTTTCTTCAGTTAATTTTTTTGAATCATCAAGTATATCATGTGCGTTAAATGTAGGTTTAAATGTTACAGAGCATGCAACAACAGGTCCGGCAAGCGCCCCTCGTCCAGCCTCATCAACACCCGCGATTAATCGGGTACTTTCATTCATTATAATTAACTTGTAAACTTTTTAGCTATTAACACTGCATTATGTCCACCAAAACCAAACGAATTTGACATTATGACGTCTACATTCGAATCAACAGGTTCATTTGGCGTATAATTAAGATCGCAATCTTCGTCCTTATTATGGTAATTAATAGTAGGTGGAATAAAGCTATCTCTAATTGCGCCCAAACTTGCAACCATTTCAATTGCACCAGCTGCACCCAAAAGGTGGCCTGTCATTGACTTAGTTGAGCTTATTTTAACATTATACGCATGATCTCCAAGAACAGTCTTAATTGCTATACTCTCGTTTTTATCATTTAATTTTGTGGATGTACCGTGTGCATTAATATAATCAATATCAGTAGCATCTAATTGTGCATCATCTAACGCTAACTTTACAGCTCGTTGTGCACCTTCTCCATTAACAGCAGGAGCTGTGATATGATAGGCATCACCAGATGAACCAAAACCAACCAACTCTGCATAAATCGTTGCACCTCTTGCTTTTGCATGATCGAGGTCCTCTAATATTAATATTCCAGATCCTTCTCCCATAACAAAACCGTCACGCTCTGCATCGAATGGTCGGCAGGCTGTTTTAGGATCTTCATTTTGTGTTAATGAGCGAGCAGCACAAAAACTAGCAACACCTACAGGTGTAATACATGCTTCCGAGCCACCAGCAATCATTGCAGTTGCATGACCATTTTGAATGATTCGCATTGCATTTCCAATTGAATGCGTGGATGATGCGCAAGCTGTTACAGATGATGAATTTGGACCCTTTGCACCAGTTTTAATTGACACCATACCAGACGCCATATCAATGATCATCATTGGAACAGTAAATGGACTTACTTTTGCAGGACCACGATTAAGAAGTGTACGAGTTGTTTCTTCAAAAACATCAATCCCACCAATTCCAGAACCAATTTCAACGCCAATTGAATTGGCATTTGATTCATTAATTTCTAAGCCTGAGTGCTGCAATGCTTCCAAAGCCGCTTTAACGGCAAATGAAATAAATCGTGATGTTCTGCGAACTTCTTTTGCATCCATAACATCTGAAAAATCAGCATCTTTTACTTCTGCAGCAATTCTTGAGGAATAATCATCAACATTAAAGAAAGTTATATGATCAATTCCACATACACTCTTTTTAAGGTTAGATATATATTCTTCAGTTGAGTTTCCTAAAGGGTTAATTGTTCCATAACCCGTAATAACAACACGTTTTGACATAAATAATTAATTTAAGTTGTTAAGAATATAATCAACAGTTTTACCAACAGTTGTTAATCGCTCAGCTTCTTCGTCGGCAATTTCAGTTGAAAACTCTTCTTCTAAAGCCATAACTAATTCTACTGTATCTAATGAATCAGCACCTAAATCTTCTGTGTAAGATGCAACTTCAGTAACTTCGTTATCAGAAACACCTAATTGTTCAACTACAACTGCTTTCACCTTTTTATAAACTTCTTCTTTTGTTATTGACATATTTTCCTCCTAAAATTTTTACATGTATAACCCACCGTCAATGCTTAGCACTTGACCGGTTATGTAACTTGCATCATCAGATGCTAGAAACATTATAGCACGAGAAACATCATTTGTTGTACCTAGTCGTACCATAGGAATATTATCTATTATATTATCTAAGTATTCTTTTGGTAAAGTTTCAATCATATCTGTTTGAATAAAACCTGGTGCAACAGCATTAATCGTTATGTTTTTTTTGCCATATTCTCGCGCAATTGATTTAGTAAATGCAATCATTCCAGCCTTAGATGCTGCATAATTTGATTGGCCAGGATTTCCCATTAAGCCAACCACTGATGATACATTGATGATTCTGCCATACTTCTTTTTAAGCATAAATTTAATGACAGATTTTGTAGTATTAAAAATTGAATTTAAATTTGTTTCGATAACATCCGACCAATCATTCTCATCAAGTCGAAGTAATAAATTATCGCGTGTAATACCGGCATTATTAATTAATACATCAATTTGACCAAAATCTGTATTAACACGTTTAATAAAATCAGATACTGCATTAAAATCTTTAATATCAACACCAACACCTAAACATTTTACAGAATAGTCAGTTGCTAATTTCTCTGCTGTTGCAGTTGCTTTTTCATTATTTGTTGAACATAATGCAATTGAAGCGCCTTCTGAAGCAAAACATTCTGCAATTGATAAACCTATACCTCGACTTGCACCTGTAATAACAACGACTTTATCTTTAAACTTCATAATTTATGCTTCCACCTTATTTAGTAATTGAGTAATCGATTCAAAACTTGATGTTGGTTTTACAGATAACTCACGATTTATTTTCTTTATTAATCCTGATAACACTTTTCCAGGCCCTACCTCTATAAATGATTCTGATTTTTCTGTAAGATATTGGATCGTTTCAATCCAACGGACAGGAGATTGAATTTGCAACGGTAAGTTTTCTTTAAGTGCTTTAGCATTAGTTACAGGTTCTACCGATCGATTCAAAATAATAGGATGACTGGCTACGTTAAATGTGAAGTTAGATAGATATTCCTGAAATTTAGGAACAGCTGGAGCCATTAGACCAGAATGAAAAGCACCAGATACTGGTAAAGGGACCACTCGTTTAGCACCTGATGATTCAAGTTCTTTACAAGCATTATTAACGGCTGTTGATTCACCTGAAATAACATACTGAACAGGTGAATTATAATTTGCAATTTTCACATCATCAATTTCATTAATTATTTTTTCTACAGAATCTTGATCCATTCCAATTATTGCGGCCATTGAACCACTACTTTGTCGTGCAGCTTCGCCCATAAGTTCACCACGTTTAATAACAATTTTTAATGCAGACTCAAAATCCAAAACCCCAGCAGCATAATAGCTTGTGATTTCACCTAGACTATGACCAGCAAATGAACTTATATTAAAATTATTATCTTTTAAAACTTCATAAATACATGCACTAACAATAAAGATTGCAACTTGAGTATATTGAGTTTGATTCAGTGTTTCTTCAGGACCTTCAAAACAAATATCTGAAATTGAATAACCAAGTATATCATTTGCTTGATTAAATAATGATTTAGCAGACTCATTTTCTTGATATAAATCTTTTCCCATACCTATAAATTGTGATCCTTGACCAGGAAAAACAAAATTAATAACTGACATAAATTAGATACTCCATTCTAATAAGACGCTAGACCAAGTAAATCCAGCACCAAAACCTATTAAGCAAATTATATCACCTTTTGATATTGTTTGATTATTAATATTTTTAGATAAAACTAATGGGATAGAGGCAGCTGAAGTATTTCCAACATCATCAATATTAATTAAGAATTTATTAAACGGAATTGAGAATTGGTCTGAAACAGATTCTAGAATTCTGATATTTGCTTGATGTGCGGCAAAGTAATCGACATCCTCAATCGAATAAGATGTCGTATTAAATAGTTCATTTAAAGAATGCTCGACATATTTAATCCCCTTTTTAAATACAGCTCGACCATCCATCTCAATAATAGGGCGAGGGTAGTCTATTGATTCTTTAAAAGACGACGTATTTTCTTTTAGTTGAGTTTTTAAAATATCAGATGAAGAACCATCTGCGCCTTCATTTATACTAATAATTCCACCCGATTCAACATGCCCAATGATAGCTGCTCCTGCACCATCTCCGAATAAAATACACGTTGATCGGTCAGACCAATCAACTATTGAACTTAATGATTCAGCGCCAATAATTAACCCAATCTTACCAAGGCCAGATTGAATTCTAGAATATCCTGTAGAAAGAGCATACGCAAAACCACTACAAGCTGCTGAAAGATCAAAGCAAGGAATTTTGCGAGAAAGTTTTAGTTTTTCTTGTACCAAGCACGCTGTTGATGGGAACCCATGATAATCTGGAGTAGCTGTTGCAACAATAATAAAATCAATTTCATCAGGTTTAATATTAGATCGTTGAATAGCTTCTAAGGATGCTTGAACAGATAAATCACTTGTTTTTTGATCTGGGTCTGATATGTATCGATTGTGAATTCCAGTTCGAGATTCAATCCATTCTGCATTAGTATCGAGCCCTTTTCTAGCAAAATCTTCATTTGGCATTGAATTTTTTGGAGTAAAACCACCAATGCCCAGTATGCCGATTGAGTTAGGTTGCTGTAAATTCATGTTGAATTGCCGTAGAAATTTTATTAATCATATCTGTTTCTACAGATTCTTTAGCAATTCGAATCGCATTCACAATTGCTTTTTCTTTTGACTTCCCGTGAGCAACTACAGATACTCCGTTAATGCCAAGAAGGGGAGCTCCACCATATTCTTCGTAATCTATTTTCTTTTTAAGTGTCTTTAGTACAGGTTTTAATAAAAGGGCGCCAATTTTCGGTAGTAACGATGACTTTTCAACACCAGTTTTGATTTCACTCATAATAAACTCTACTAAACCTTCACCAAATTTTAATAATGTATTACCAACAAAACCATCGCAAACAATAACATCAGCTTTGTGGTAGAGTAAATCTTTACCTTCAATATTTCCAACAAAATTTAGAGATGATGATTTTAAAGCTTCATACACTTGTTGAGTTAATTGGTTTCCTTTTTCTTCTTCTTCGCCAATATTAATTAAACCAACTTTTGGTGAATCAACATGAAGAACTTGTGAAGAAAAGTAATGTCCCATCATCGCATATTGCTCTAAATGTATAGGTTTACTATCAACATTTGACCCCATATCTAGCATCAATGCATGTCCTTTTTTTGTTGGAATTAGTGATGCAAGAGCAGGGCGATCAACGCCTGGTATACGACCTAAAATAAATAATGAGCAAGACATTACCGCTCCAGTATTTCCAGCAGAAACAAATCCATCAACTTTATTATCTTTGACAAGGTTTAATCCTTTATGAATAGATGAGTCTTTTTTCTTTTTATATGCCTCAAGTGGGGAATCATCCATATCAATTAAATCATTCGCATGAACAATTGAAATATTTTTAGAATTACCAACCAAAGGACGTATTAGTGATTCTTTGCCAACCAACACTATTGAAATATTTAATGAGCTTACAGCAGCAATGGCACCTTTAACAATTGTCTCAGGAGCATGATCACCACCCATTGCATCAACGGCAATTTTGATCAACGACTAGTTTCCTTCTTTTTTTTCTTTTTTCTGCTTAATCTGAATAACTGGAACACCTTTATAGTATCCACAAGTCGTACAAGCTCTGTGACTAACATGCAATGCGTCACAGTCGGGGCAAGGTACCATGGTAGGTATAGATATCTTCCATAATGAACGATGTGTTCTTTTTCTTGATTTTGAACGTCTTTTCTTTGGAACAGCCATTAAATGACTCCTTCTATTTAATCTTAGAAATGTAGCTTAATACATAACTTAGAATTAGTATATGAACTCAAGCATAAAATGTCAAACGGGAATAGAAAAGTTTTTATTGAATAATTAATCAATAATTAATTTTTTTGAATAGTTCTTTTCAATGATTCGCCGAAGTTTACGAAGCGTAACCTGATGTTTATTTTTTGTATCAAGTTGTTCAGCTTGGTTTAGAAATGCCTCGGCATCAATAAATCGAGATTGAATTAGTAATGCCTCAGTTAAAATAATTAATGATGGAATATGATTTGGTTTAATTTGAAGTTGTTTTCGAATAAACTCTTCACCTTTTTCAGGTTTGTTTTGCTTATTATAACATTGGGCAAGTATAACAAGTATTTCTGAGTTATTTGGAAATAATTCTAATGATTTGTTAAGCAAATTTTCTGCTTTAGCATATTTCTTTGTTGAACGGTAAGCACTTGCAAGGTTTGAAATAATAAAATGGTTTTTTGGAGAAATAGCATAAGCTCGCTCAAGGATATCGATTGATTTATTAAATTGACCAAGTCTTCGATGTGTTTCACCAACTTTTGCCATTACAGCAGAGTTGTTGGGTTTAAAAGAAAGAAACTGATAGTATAGCGTTAAAGAGTTTTCTAAATAGCCTAAATAGTTTTGAAGATCAGCATATTGACGAATATATCGAGTATTAGATGGTTCCTTATATAATTTTTTTTCTAAGATTTTTTCTAAGTCAATCAACGCCGAGTCTGATTGATCACTAAGGTTAGTTTCAAATGTTTCATTAAATTTTGGGGGAGGTGTCTCTTCTTCATCTTCTTCGTTATCTACTATATCGTGCTCTTTAACAGCAGAATCCACAGATCCAATTGTTTTTTCATTATCTTTCTTAATGTTACTAACGCGTTCATTGAGTTGATCTTGTAGAGTTGAATATGAACCAGTAAGAGCCTTAAAGTCATCACGGCTTAGCTTTAAAAGACCAACAGGCGTAACGCATCGAACAGATGCAGATCGTGGGGCTTTCTCCATTAATCCCATTTCACCAAAACTATCGCCTGATTTTAAAATTGCTAGAATTGTTTCAGTTCCATCAGGGTTATTTTTTATGATTTCAACTTCACCTTCTTCTATGACGTAGAAAAAGTCTGCAATATCACCTTCTTTAAATACAAAACTCCCTTGT